>Ga0256842_1000004_pt1 | contig 227696 bp, 198 predicted proteins | sample 4559240metaG_FD_185973 | JGI IMG/M metagenome (GOLD analysis project Ga0256842, IMG submission 185973) | Hydrothermal vent microbial communities from Guaymas Basin, Mexico - 4559-240 | ecosystem: Environmental > Aquatic > Marine > Hydrothermal vents | place: Mexico: Guaymas Basin | collected... | reverse complement strand
TTAAAGTTGTTAAAGAAGTTGAACCTGTTAAAGAAGTCGAACCTATTAAAGTTGTTAAAGAAGTTGAACCTGTTAAAGAAGTCGAACCTATTAAAGTTGTTAAAGAAGTTGAACCTGTTAAAGAAGTTGAACCTGTTAAAGAAGTTGAACCTGTTAAAGTTGTTAAAGAAGTTGAACCTGTTAAAGTTGTTAAAGAAGTTGAACCTGTTAAAGAAGTTGAACCTGTTAAAGAAGTTGAACCTGTTAAAGTTGTTAAAGAAGTTGAACCTGTTAAAGAAGTTGAACCTGTTAAAGTTGTTAAAGAAGTTGAACCTGTTAAAGAAGTTGAAGAACAGGCTAGCGTTAAGGTTATTATTAAAGGAGATGTTTACATAGAAGGTGAAATGTCACATAAAACATTAACTGAGAAAACTAAAAAGATGCAAAATCTTATAAAATTTATTAATAGAAACGATATCTATGATTTAGTTTGTGAATTATTGAATTATAATGATGGTGATATTGATTTTAAAGTTACAAATAGTGATACTAAAAAATGTAAAAATGCAGAGATGTTGGAATTAGTGAAAAGTCAAGCTGGGATGATATATAAATTGCTAAGTGAGTAATGTGGAGTAGCATATGTTAGGGAAACAGTTTTTTGATAAGAATAAAATGGAAACATTTTTTACCAGTCAAATATGTTCGGATAATGTCAATAGAGGCGAAATATACTATAAACCTATTATTGATTGCACATATTTTATAAAGAGTAATTATAGTGATATTGGTAGAATCGTTGATATTGGACATGGTTTATTAAACATTATTAAATGTAATAAAGTTAACTATATTAACAATATTGTTAAATTAGATAAATTGGATTACAATATACCTAAAATGTTAATAAATATAGTTTTCGATATTGATGTTTATAAAAACACTGGTGATGAACAGTTTATAACATTAGCAGTGTTCGAATACTATAAATTATTAGATATGTATAATGTTGAAATTGGTAAAATTCTTAAATTATATGATGATTTATTTTAAAAAGAAGTTTTCATATGTGAGGGTACAAATGTATCAGGATAACATATCTCATTTTATAAAAAAAAATATTAAAATTTTATATGTGTTTTAAATATATATTATGATTACAATTAAGATTTATATGTGTGGAGGTATATATGAAAACACTAAAAGATTTAAAAAAAACAAATGGGTTTAAATACTCAGTGTACAAACGTAGCAAAAAAAGTATTGTTATAAGCTTTTTAAAAGACTGGGTTATATTTGGCAGTATAACATTTATATCATATATGTTTGTGTATATGATAATGTCTTATTTAAACTAACATAAATGAAAGTGTATGTGTATAAATATATTCGCATACACTTTTTTTTTAAAAACCTTGGCTTCAACAACAGTATAATCGAGGAGGTTGTTATGGATTTGGTAGGTTTTTATAGAGCTAAAGTTGTAAATGTATCCGATTCTCAATTATCTGGTATTATTGGTGTACATGTGTCAGATCTTATGGGTTATGATGCTAATATAGCTACAGACAATAATATTACCATAGGTAGTGGTTCTAAAAATATAGAAAGTAAAATGATATTAGCTATACCAGCTAATTATTATGACAATGGTGTTTATGCTACAAATATATTTAATAGCACAGGTGGGACGTATAATACCCCAAGTTTGGGAAGTTATACCATTGTATTTTTTTTGAATGGTGATAAACAAAAATGTTATTATTTACCTGGATTTAGTTTACCAGAATCAGGTGAAAGTATACCAGGCGTTAATCTTGATTTAGAGGATAAAATAGATTTTTATAATGTTTATAAAAAGCATATGTTAAAAATAACAGAATTTTGGAATAGAGATATTGTTGGTGTTAACACATCTAATGATAAAAGACATTTTTTCATAATATTTGACAATGGGTCTGAATTACATTTTAGGAGCCCTAATCAAGAAAATGTGAGTCCTGCTATGTCTTCTATAGACAACCATAGTAGTTTTGAAGTTTATGTGAAACGATATGACAGTAGATATTCTGGTGAAATGAAAATAAATGCTGGTAATACTGAATCTAGTATGGTTTTAAATGTTGGTAAAAATTATAATAATAGTGAACATGGGACTGAATATTTGACACTAGTTAATAGTATGGATGCATTTAATTATAATAAAAATACTGTTGTTCATGATGACAATATATCCGATGATACAACTATTACATATAAGCTAGACGAATATACCGTAAGTAATGTTTCTGAAAAGAAAAATATTAGTAGAGGTTCTATTGATCTCATGAATAACGCCATGTATAAAGATAATGACAAAATAATGGCTAATAACACCACTTCTGTTAACATGGGCTCTGATTATAATATTGAAACTATTGAGAAAAAGTTTACTCAAGATAATAAAAAAACTAGAGGTACTAGTTATAAACAGGTGCTTAAATTAGCTGATGTATTATTTAACAACACAACTAATGTGACAAACACTTTAAGTGAAAAATATAAAACTGTTAAAAATAATGAAATATTATTAGATTATAGTGGTGCTCATATAAAAAACAACATTAATTTTACTAATATGGGTGATGATAGGAAATATAGTGTAAACACTGTTGAAAATATGGACATGCAAGATGATAAAGTCATATCTAGTATTTTAATAGATAGAAGTCAGGTTGATGATGATAGTGTTATTGATAAGATATATAGATCGTTTAAAATAGATGATAGTGTACTTAATGCTACAAGTACCATTAAAACCAATACTGGTGAAATTACCAAAATTAGCACTATTGATAAAAGTAATGAAATTGTGAAAACTAATTGGTATACCGTGTATAAAGATCCAAATTATTTGGATACTAATGAAGCTAGATATATGGGAGCTACGAGTACAAGAGGGCTAGAGTTTGTATCAGAAACGACTCTAGATAAAGCATATGTCGGGTTACACAGTGTGAAAGATTCTGCTATAAACGGTGCGTATAAAGCAAGTATGGGAGCATATACCAATGTGTTAGAATATTATGATGAAGACGTGTATGGTGTATTGAATGTAAGTTTAGGTGCATATGATGGTGGTGATGAAGTTGTAGGTTTGAAAATGTCTAGTGATATGGATGGTGTGGTTGATATACGTATACCTGATGGGGTGTTTAATGTTAAATCAAAAACAGGGACTATAAAAATAATTTCTAAAGATGGCGAAATGTATTTGGAAGCTAGAGACATACATATAAAAGGTGATAATATAAATATTAAGGCTGATGATACAATAGATATGTCGGCTACTGATCTTAATTTTAAAGCAGTAGGTTCTGTTAATATTAAATCTAATGATATTAACTTAGGTGGTTCTAGTGCTTATAAAAAAGTGTTATCTGGATCATATTTATTAAATTTAATAAAAACCCATGTTCATCCAACTTCTGCTGGACCAACAGGTGTTCCAGTAGTACAATTGGTAGATACTTTGGCTCAATCAACTAATGTTACTACTAGATAGGAGTTATAAATGTCAACATATATATTAGATAAAGAAATTAGATTTTTTGCTAGAAAAACAACAAAAAAGATAATATTGTCTCAGCTACCTAATTTTATAAGAAAAGGTTACCCTATTAATAATAATATCATATTTGGATCATCACAGTTAACCGCGCCAATATGGGAGTATTATTATGAAAAAGAAGTTAAAAAAGAAGATATGGCTGCTAATAGGATAACTGGCATACCATATCATTATTTAATAGAACAAGTTGGTAATGATTTTCAAATAACTATAGGTGCGCCAGAATATGTTGTTAGTCCATTTATATATGATATGATAAACAATGATATTATACCGTTTGAGTATAATGATAGTATAGTTATAGCTATAGCTGAAAATATGACATTTGAGAGACCTGAATCTAGACTTTGGGACATATTGAACTTTAGACTAATTGTACCATTATTCAATAGGTTAAAATATTCTAGGCATTTAGGTGTTGATGATATATTATACATTGATGAAATAATTAATTATCTAAATCCTAAATTAGATGATAGTATGTTTAATATAGTTAAATCAACATATTTTGATAGAGTTGCTTTTGAAAGGTCGTTTACTAATTTTAATAGAAGGTTGAGTAATAGGAGTTAATGATGTTGAAATCTCATATAGTTATGGATTTATCTCAATACAATAATGATGGTTTACATGTTATGGACGAGATTATGAATGATAAAAATAATATATTATCAACTCGAAGGATTATGGTGGACTATGTTATGGATGACGGTAGTGTTATCACATTAGATGATTTTCTATCTAAACATATAAATTTGTATAAAAACATGGCATCTGTTGAGAAACTACCTAACAAGTTTAAAATGAAACCACATCATTATTCATATTATAAATATAAGACGTATGTGTTAGGGTATTTCTTAATGAAACTTAACAATGTGTATGATCCTGCTATGTTTACTATGGATGATGTGTTTTATTTGGATAAAACAGCTATATTAATATTTATGGATAATTTGAAAAATAGGGATAGCGATATATATGGTACTGGGTTATATGATAGTTATATAACTATTTAACCATCTATTTTCTTTTTTATAAGATCTATATCTATTTCAGTTTTAGTCTCTTTTTTATTAATTGGGTTATCACTTAGTCTTAAAACAAGTTGGTTTATAATTGTACTATCATCGCTTTCTATATCACCACCAATAATTTGTTGTAAACGTATTGTTAATACAGCTTTTTCTTTTTGAATGTTAAACCTATCCTTTATAGTAGAACCAATATGGCTTCGTAGACTAACTAGGTTGGTTAATTGTTGTGTTGCAAAAGCTCTTGGATTTTCTCTAGTCTTTTCTTTTCCACCATCAGTATAATCAATATATTTGGATACGGATTCCGTCATAACTTTGTCATAATGTTTTTTAACTTCATTGTATAATTCTTCTGATATTTTCAGTTCATTTGTATAAGCATCGATGCTTTCTCCGAATAACTCATCTAAATCGACAATGTCTTTAAATATATCTTTATTATTATTATTATTTGATTCCATTTTATTACCACTAGAATATATGTTAAATAATAAATGTTTATTCTTCATATTTAATGTTATTTACCAATTCTTGTGTATTTTTGAATCCTATTTCATTGATAAAATATTCCTCAATATCAGTAGTATAATCACAAACATTTAGATAACATAAATCGTCTATATTTAACATAACAATCCCCTATTTATAAATTATTTTTTATATTTATCTAAAATTTGTTCAATATTTTTAGCTTTAGTGTCGCGTTCTTCCAAATTTTCAATTTTAGACAATTCTTTCAATTGAGCTAAGGTTAATCTGCGTAATTTTCCGACACCGTATGGTTTTAAATCATCATATGGTGTTTTTTCAACAGTTTTAGTTTTTTCAGTTTCATTTGTTTGATTTAGTTTAGTTTTTTCAGTTTCATTTGTTTGATTTAGTTTAGTTTTTTCAGTTTCATTTGTTTGATTTAGTTTAGTTTTTTCAGTAGAAGTAATTTTAGTTTCAACATTATTTACTGGTGATGTAGTAGTATTAATATCTTTAGGTATTGTTAAACCTAATTCTTTTCTTAGTTTAAGTTTAGGATCGTTATCAACTATTGTAATAGGATAACCCATAGCCAATAATTTCTCATATTGCATTTTTGTACATATGAATGGTTGATCTAGTGGACCATATACTCTTAGAATTGGTATAAAACCTGTTTTTGGTAGAACACATTTGTAAACGCTAGCTTTGCTCATAGTAAACCTCCTTTAATAAATACTATTCTTCGTTTAATATATTTTTCATTGATTTCAACTTTTCTGGATCTACAAGTTTGTAATCCTCTTTTTTTCTCTTACTATTACCTAATTTATATTTAGGTATTTTTTTAAAGACTATATTATTGGCATCATTGGTCACACTGTCATTTGTTTCAAGTTCAAGATTTTCCATCTCGATACTGTTTTCGGTAATCAAACCATAATCCAATATATTTAATATGATTGGATCATTTTCGATGTCATCTTCCATCAATATTGAGAATTCTTCATTTAATTCAAATGCTATGTCGTCCATGATTTTATTTAGTTCAAGTCTTTTACGTATAATATCCATATTATATAACCTCATCAATTATTATAAATATGTTATTTCTTATTATTATAAAAAAAGCTATTATAAAAATAACCTTATATCTACTCTTTATTTCATCAGGAAAAATTGGTTTGAAGTGAAATGTGAAAGATAGTACATATTATTGGTAGATAAGGGTGTTATTGAAGAAAGAGTTTTTGTATATTACTATTATTATAGCATATTAACTCATATATCGCTCAATACTTATATTACTTTGATATATATATTATGATATTGATATTATATTTATTTTTTTAAGGAGGTTTTATATGGAGAAACATGTGATTGGTAATTCAGGAGATGCTGCTATGTATAAGCTGACACGACATGCTATTCAAAGATTGTCAGAAAGAACTGGCTTAGATATATCTGATATTGAAATGATTTTGATGGAAGATAAAATTTTACCATTAGGCGACAATGGTAAAAAACGACACTCATTGTTCTATTCTATGAAAGATGATAGTTTTTATGTTATAGTGTATGATATGATGAATAATGAAATTATAACTATACTGCCACTAGCATACCATAATATATGGGATGTCTCGCTAGATGCTATGAGTATGGCCAAATCTTTAATATTGGGACCAGTTAATAATAATAATAATTCACTTATTAATATTAATGATGTTGGTGTTAGAACTACTCAACCATCTATTCTTAAACTAAAACTATATCATGATGGTAAACATTCCAAAGTAGGCAATATATTGGTTCCAATGGATGTTGATAATAGTAATATTTACGAATATTTAGAAACTTCACATTTTAAAAATAATGTTAGAATTGTATTGGATTTATCAAAATATGTTATCGAGGAAATACTCGATGCGACATTATTGTGTAAATTTGGAAAAAATGTTGTATTAAACAATACTGTTAATAATATTTTATAAATATTATTAGTTCTAGTATAACATTAAAAAAAATAGGTGATTAGACACCTATTTTTTTTTTAATGTTAAATGCAACAAGTTTATAATAAATGTGTTGTTTGGAGGTCCTTTGTATAATTTAATGATTGGTAGCGAAGTGTATGTTGTGTATAATCGTATGGTTAAAAAAAGTTATTTATTAGGCATACAATCACCTGTGATGTCTATCTTAACAACTATACCTGGTTTACCGGCATATCCTGCTGTGATAGACGTTATTAATGGCGCGATTACATCATATGGTAGAATCGTTGAACAAGTTAATGCCTTTGATGTTAACTCATGGTTAGCTGAAAAAGCTGATGATAGATATGGTATAAATGATAAATTTGATAAAATGATGAATAAATTAAAACCTGTTACAGATGCTATAAATAAAACTTCTAAAATAACCGGGGTTATACCATTTAAAGCATATGCTGATAATATGTTGGATTTTGTATTTAACTTAATAGATTTTAAAGCATTGGGCTTTATTATCGGTAGGGATTTATCAGGTATACGTATTGAGGATTTTAAAAGTGCTTTTACCAGTAATGTGGTGGTTGCTATTAAATCCGGCAACTCTGTTATTAAGCAAACGTTACCAACTAGTCGTGTTTTTCTAACTAAAACTGATGCTGAAGCATATGCTGGTAGTGGTAATAAATGTGTAATATGTAGACAAACATTTATGAGGAGTAGTGATGTTCCTTCGGATATGGTTTGTCCTAGATGCTATGGGTATGTTAGCGATCTATTTAACCCTAGTGAAGTTGCTGGCGATAGTGTAAAATTTGGAGCATTTCAATTTAAAGTGAAACGAAATTTGGATGTTAAGAGGTTGTCTGGTGAAAATACAGATGATTTTATAAAAAGAGCTATGCAAGTATTATTGGATAAATATGGTGATGATATTAATGATGGTAAATATCATATTTCTGCTAACACTGTTGATGACGATACTGTTAATATCAAATATACCATAGATCAATATAAGACAATAAATTCTTTTTCAACATATTATAGAACATATAAAAGGGAAAATGTTATTAAATCAGTATATGGTAAATATCTTGATTTTATTGATGGTAATTTCGATCCTAACGATGTTAAATTGGTGACTAGTGGTAAAGTTATAGTTGATCAAATAATGACACTGACATCCAATTCTGGAGGACTTGTTGTAATAATTCCAGCAATATCAACAGATGTTTATACTGTGTTACATGGTGTTGTTAAGACCAATGATATGAAACTGATAAAAAACATCCTTAATATTACAATGGTTCATACTAATTTATTTACACAACATGAACCTGTTAATGTTATAAGCGGTGATGAATTGCGATCACAATTAGGAGCAACGAATAGTGATGGTGAATATGAAATGTTATTTAGTGTTAAGGTTTTGAAATCGCAGCTTAAAAATGGTGGTAATGTATTTAGTATTAGTTTATCATTCATAGATGAAACTGAAGATATTGTTATTAGTGAAGCAATATTGTGTTCGGACATAAATAGTGGTAGAGTTGGGGAACCATGGTTGGAGATTTCAACGGATTTGCCATATTTGAAATTAAGTGGTGGTGTTAATGATTATCATGTTACGATAAACACATATCGTGATAGGAATAAAATACAAACATATGATAAAAACTGTGATAATACAAACAAGATTTATTTAAACGATGTGAAATTTGATAAGACAACTAATGATGTATATACGTTAGATATTGGTGTAAAAAATAAAAATACCTCGCAATATACCCATATGACATATGCTGCATATAATCCGTTATTAAAGCCTAAAATATTTAAAATAGAAACTGAGTTTGCTGAACGAGCTATAGATAAATTAAAAAATGTTGATAAAAATTTATCGGAAAAGAGATATTTTATTGATGATGAGGTACATGATTTCATATTAAAAGTTAATTCTGATAGATCATTTAGATTAATAGGTGCTTTTGTTGTAATTAGATGTGCTAAAAATAATGATAATTTTGTTATAGAACGATATTATCCTATTAAGGAAATGGTGTATAGTTATATGGGTGAAACAGTATATGGTGAATTGCCTATAAGTTTTGATAAATCAGAATTAAAATTTAGTGGTAAATATATCTTTACAATAGCACCTATTATTGAAACCATGTATGGTGATTTGAGTACACCTGCACCAAGTATAGATACTGCTATGGTTAAAGATAAGTTAATGAGAAGAAGTGTTGGTACATGGTTTATATCTGATTCCTATAATATTTTAGATATTAATCTTTATAATGATAATAACGGTGATGTAAATACTTTAGTAACATTAAATATTGATAAAAAAGAAATATATGATAATTTGAAACAATATGGTATTAAAATAAAACAGAATTGGTTGTATTTATCATCATCAAAATATGAAACTAAGGTTACTGAATATGTTGATAGTGTGTTTGGTAGTTTAAAAGATATGTTACTTGGTATAGAAATAGATGGTGTTCGGTGTAAGAATGTTAATATAAACGATGATGTCGTCACTGTAAATATTGAATATCAGAATATTGAGAATACTAACAAAACTTCTGATAATAATGGGGTTTATGTTAAATTCCATCACATATATAATAATGGTTTGTTTAATAATGTATTGGCAGATATTATTACTAAAAAATACCCTAAACTCAGACTTGTACCTAAAAAACAATATGTTATTGATAAAAGATCTAAATCAATAGTATTGGATTATACTATAAAAGTTATTAATAGCACTGCTATCAATATGCATGTAGGTGATGATGTATGGGTTACCACCAGATTGGGCAAATCACCTGTTAATGTAATAAATAGGGGTATATTGACAAGTATAGAATATGATAGTTCATCAACTGGTAAAATGGTGGGTTCTAATTGGGCTAGTATTGAAGGTGAACTACTAACAGGTGGTGTGGATGCTAAAGTTCTAATAAACCCAGTACCATCAATATCTGCTTATCAACCACCATATATACCCACTGTACCGTTAATATCTGTAGTGGTGAATAGGGATAATGTTTATGCAACATATGATGAGGCTAAACGTAACTCATTGTGGTTTTTTTGCCCACGTTGTTTAGAATTTAAAAGGCCTAAAAGCGATAAAAAAGCAATGAAGATGATTGAGTTTACCAAAAAATTTGTAACAGATACTCGTAATGATCTAGATGATTATGCTAAAAAAGTCAGCATGATTGATCAAATAGAGGATGTTTTAAAAAAATATAAAAAGAAAAGTTCGGATTTATTATATACCCAATCTAAAGTTGGTAAAAGTAATGGATCTATATACAGTACATCATATGATAGTGGATATAGTGAAAGTTTGAATGGTCATTCAATATTGGGTTCTGAATATGATGAGGAATATGAGAATAAAATACGTCCTAAAAGACCACCAAAAAAAAATAGTAGTGGTGGTGATAGTGGTATTACTGCATTGAGAAAAAAAGCATATGATACAACTAATCATTTCAAACCAAGTGGATTGCGTAAAAAAATTACAAAAAAAACTGATGATAGTATAGATTGGTCAAAAGAAAAAATCGAAACTAGTGTAAAGTATGATGCTATTAAGAAAAAAGGCGAGCAGTATAAAACTAAGATTAAGGATGCTATAAATAACGATATTGGTAAAATTTGTAGTAAATTAGAAGTTGATTCATTTGATTTTAACGCATTGGTTAGGGCTGCTGATATGCCTGGCGATATAAAACTATGTTCTAGTTGCCAGAATAAAATAGCTGAGATTTTTGGAGATATTGTTAAATGGTTGCGTGATCTATTTTTATCAGGAATAGTCGATATTGATTTCGTAATAACATATTTTATAGATGTATTGTTTTATAACGATACTACTGATTTTGTCAAATTTGATTTTAAGATGCCCAGAACAGGCGTTGAACGAGATATGTTAAGAAAAGATATTACTGAATTGTTATTAGAATTTTAGTGAAAAAAAAACTTGTTTTTTTGTTACATATATATTATTATACCGGATATCTAATGAGGTTCAGTATGAAGGATCATTTTAAAAAGAAATACATAGAGACTATGTATAATCAACTACTACCGTTATATCCGGATGTTGATAATAAGAAGTTGTTGAAAATATGTCTTAACGAATATAATAAACATTTAAAACCAATGAATGCTAGAATAGTTAATGAATATCGACATAGGTACACTAATACTGATGTGTTAAGTATATTTAATATGTTGGTTGAGAAAAAACCTGTTATCACAGGTAATGGTGCGCTATTTGATTCTAATATAGATAATCTAGCAGCTAAACTAATATTGTTTTTTATGAATTCTCGTAAGAAATATAAGAAAACTATGTTCCAGTATGATGAAAATGACAGGTTATATAAGAAATATGATGGTTTGCAGAGAGTGTGGAAAGAATTTACTAACTCATATTATGGTGTTTTAGGTTTACGAGGTTCTGTTTTAAATGATTTTACAATAGCCAATGCTGTAACGATGACTGGACAAACTGTTATTACAACGGTTATTATCGGTATTGAAAGCATGTTTGGCAATATATTATATATGTCATTTACAGATATAATTATCTATATTAACAAGTACTCTATAGCTGATGAGAAGATATTAACATTTATGAATAATGATGAAATTTCTAATATTACATATGATAGAGTTATAGAACATTTTAAACTAGCATATAGAGGTGATAGTGAATTGTTTTATAAAGTTGAAGATCTTATAAGATCTTTAAGCAATACACAGTTAATAAATTTGTATTATAGGAACAATTTTTATGAATTTATAAAATTGAGTGCTATTAATAAACTTATAATAAATATTCTTAAAGACGATATTAGTGAAGTTAATAAATTTATTAAAAAAGAAGAATCTCCAGCGCTTAAATCATTGGAGATGTTATGGAAATTAATAGATCGGTATGTTGTATCATATAGTTTTAAAAGAAATAGATATGAGTTAGCCAATGAAATTCTGCTTAAAAGAAATATAGTTCACACTGATACTGATAGTGTTTTCGTATATCTTAACATGTATTATCAGATTTATAAGCCTTATGAAAATAAAGATGTTGGTGGTAGATATAGTATATTAGGATCGTTAATATATATTGTGTCTAAATATTTGTCTAAATTATTATACACATTAACGGAAACGATGAATGTTCCTAGTGATTATAGACATTATATAAATATGAAAAACGAATTTGTTATTGATAGAATAATTATGACGGAAAATAAAAAGAATTATATATCTTTAATCTCATCAAGAGAAGGTAAATTGTTAGCTAAACCGAATATTGATATTAAAGGTATGAGTTTTAAAAAATCTGCTGTTAATGTGGGTGTTACAGAAGAAATAAGTTCTATAATCAATAATTATATTCTACTTCCAGAAGTTATTGATGTCCCATTAGTGTTGCAGAAAATTTTATCTATTAAAAATAAGATCGTTGAAGATATTATGGGTGGTTCATTAAAATATGCTTCCAATGCAACGCTTAAAGGTTTAGCGGAATATGTTAATCCTTATACTCAAGCTGTTGTTAAAGGTTCTATAGTATGGAATGCTATTTGTGATGATAATGATAGGATTGAATTTGGTGATTCGGTTCGAATATATAAGATTGTTGCTAATATGAAAAAATTAGAAATATTTAATAAATCAGAATTACCCGATAATATTAAAAAGGTGATAACTGAAACAATATTTGATAATGAACATTTATCTACATATGGTTTTGAATATATTGCTATACCTAGAACATGTTCCATTACACCAGAATGGGTTAGACCATTTATTGATACTCAGAAAGCTACAGATAAAGTAATGTCACATTTTACTAAAATTATAATGTCTATGGGTATCGAAGTTGTTCAAGTTAACAATGTTAACCAACTTACTAACATCATCGAAGTTTGATAAGAGGAAATATGATTAATAATAATAATAATAACGTTGGAGCTTCTATTATAAACACATTTTATGATAGAGGTTATGGTAATAAAAATGTTAGTAAAATGATAATGTCTGTGAAATATGATGATAATAGTAAAGAGATACGAATTATTGAAAAACCTAAATTTAAATACTATTTAACAAAAGACAATTACAAGATAAAGATACCTGTTAAGGAAATACCAGCTAACCATACCACCGTGCATGTGTGCGAATATGATAAATTATATGTGGATATAGCTCGCAACACAGGAACTATTGACATATATAACAAACTAGTTGCTAATAAAAAAAGATCTGGGTTTAAAAAGGTAATAGCTGATAATCCAAATATACATGGTAGTGATATTAACATTGAGGATTTTTATCGTAAAATTTTTAAAAATAAATATGAAACATCAATTGATGCTGATTTATTAAACATAATGTATTATGATATTGAAAATGAAGTTGTTGGAAAAGTAGACCCTATAAAGGCTGCTGGTAGAATAAACGCTATATCTATACATTGTAATAATAAAATTGTAGTTTTAGTTTTAACATATCCGGATATCGAAGATTCTTTACGAATAGCGACAGATGTTGAATTTAGAAAATCTATTGAGATAGAGATATTTAAAAGGGAAAAGAAATTAACTAATATAGAGTCTGTCAATATATTACCATTTAATAGTGAGTTAAAGTTGTTGAAAAAATTTTTCAACATAATACATGTTAACATGTTTGATTATGTTGTTGGATGGAATAGTAACGATTACGATATGCCATATATTCTTTCTAGAATACAACAATTATTGGGTAGAGGTGAGCTGTTGCCGAGTCGTAAAGAGAAAAGATTTACTATATATCATTTTGATAAAAAGGTAAACGATATTGTTATCGAACCATCGTTACGCAATGTTGTGAAAAGCCCAATACTTTATAAAAAGTCTAATGGGTTTAAACCAATAAATAAAGATCATTATTTTAAAATACCCGGACACACAGTATATTTGGACCAACAATATGTGTTTGCTGAAATGACTAGGAATAAGCAAGAGGTTAGTTATAAATTAGATCATATATCTCAAGTTTATTTAGATGATGTTAAAGATACTTTTGGAGATGGTGTTAATGTTACTAATGCGTGGTATAAAGAGCATATTAATTTTATAAAATATAATGTTCATGATACAATATTGTGTTATCGTATTGAGAAGCTTAAAAGTCATTTAGAGACATTGTTCCTTTTATCAGATATCAGTGGAACTAGACCTGAAAAAGTTATGAAAAAAACAACCACATTGCCAAATATGGTTAGAATATTTTATGAAAGTGTTGGTTATATATTATCCAATAACAGACATTTATTTGATAGCGATACTGAGGATAATGTTAACACTTCTAGTGTAGCAAGTGATATTGACGATGATTTTAAAACAATTCTTAAAGGTGGATTTGTTGCGAATCCTAAAAGGTTGGATAATGTCGGTGTACTATTGATGGATTATTTTAGATCTAGTAAGATTTTTGATAATGTTTCAGATGCTGATTTATCTTCACAGTACCCATCTAATATTGTTGCATTCTTTATTGATGTTGGTAATCTTATTGGGTCTATAGAAATTGTTAAAAAATATAAGACACATGGTGTTAGCGATTCCTTATTAAGGCAAAACATTATTATGAAAGTAGATGAAAATGATATTGTTTTAAATATTGGTGCTAATTTCACTGAGGCAATTATATCTGGAGATTATATAAATCTTGGTAACGAGTATATGGGTTTACCTAATATTTCGGAAATATGTAGTGTTATTGATAAAGTTTTATTAAATGAGGGTTTAGATGGAAAATAATAATGATAAAATTAATGAATTGAGTCAATTGTTGGAAAAGTATTCTAGTGAAATATCTGAATATAGAATGAATATTCGTAAATTGCAAAAAAAAATAAATGATGGTAAAAAAGAGTTGCGTAGATTGGAAAATAAGAAAGATTTTGCTAAATTAAATGGGTTAAAACTTATTAGGAGTGTTATTGAGTTAGAAGTATATGATTATAATATATTGCGAAAAACTCACATGTATTTAAAAGAAGGTAAAACTGTTCTACATGATATTAAACATAACAAATTATATGTTAAGGAAAACGATAAACTGTTGGAGGTTAAATGATTTCTATAGGATTAGATATAGCTCTTCGTAATAGTGCTATTGCTATTGAAGTTCCAAATGGTGTAGATTATATAGTGTTGAATAATACTGCTAAAATATTGAAACTTGAAAATGAGCCCAATATATATACTATAAATACTAAAAATAAGTACTATTTTGAATATTTGGATGAATTGAAAAATATATTAGATAGATATGATTTCGATATAATGATGTTTGAGGGTTACTCATTTAGTTCGCATTCAAATAGTAGTATACAAACGCATGAATTCACTGGTGCTATTAAATATATATATAGGGACAAAATACAATTAATTGAACCACCTACTATTATTAAAAAATTGTTTACAGGAAAAGGTAATGCTGGTAAAGCTAGTATGTTTAATAATAGTGACATTAATTTTAGAAAATGGATATATATGCTATGTGAAAAGTATGGATTATATAAGAACATTATGGTTGATGGTGAAGATAAAATAATTTCATCTAAAGGTATAAGTGATATAATAGATGCTCATGCTATATTGGAATTGTCTAAAAAAGGATTATTGTGGAAGCTTAAATAGCACACATATAATATATAGTTATTTTATAAAAAAGGTTGTTATGATAATTAACAACCTTTTTTTTTTAGAAAAAAAAATCATAAAATATCGGATAACAATACATTAAACATTAATATGGTATAATGATGATTAAAGGTGTGAATACTTCGTTCTGGGAAGACCAGATAAAACATGGTTTAGGTAATACTGGTAGATTGGGAAAAGCTGCTGTAAAAGATACTATGCCAGATTTCTTTGAATCTGTTAACGGTATTGTGAAAGGTGTGACAAATCCAGGTTCTGGTGGTATAGCTGATTTAATGCTAGCATTTAGAGATATAAGTACAATTGCTAAACATAATATTTGGGATGATCAGATAAAACGAGGTCTGAAAAAAACAATAAGTGATATTTCAACCGGTAACTTAATCCAATTTGGTGAAAATCAGGAATATGATGAAGAATATGGTGTTGATGAAATGGCATCATTTGGTGGTTATTCAGGGGATGAATCTATTCCCACAGAAGAATCTAGTGTTCCAGAAGTATCACCAGCTAGTCGGGGTGCTGTTGCTAATGTAAATATTGCTACTCAAGGTGGTAATGAACCAGATATAGGTGCTATCAAGTATAGTACATTAGCAACATTGTCTAGTACTAAAGATATTGTTAAAAGTTTGAGTATGGTTTATTCCGCTCAAGTTAAAATGGTTGATTTTCAAAGAAATCAAATTCAACAGTTTCATTCTAGAACATATGCTTTTCAAAGTAAAACTGTAGAATTATTAGCTGCTTTAGGTCAGACAATGAGCGGTATACAGAGCCGTGGTAATGAGACTGTAACAGCTAGTGGTTCATATACGTCTAGTAACGGTGATACTCCATATGGTGATTTGCATAAAGAAAAATTATCAATGGGCGATGCATTGCGTAATAAATATGAAGAGTTCCAAAATGGTGTTGGTGGCAGATTATTAGCTGAATTTGGTCAGAAGGGTGCTATGCCATTCTTATCATCAATGTTGTTACCTAATATAATACCAACAAATATTAAAAAAGCTATGGGTGAATTTAATTCTAGTTTTGCATCATTTAATAAACGTCTAAGTTCTACAATGTCTAGTTTTTCCACAGCTAAGAATCCTATGTTACGTATGCTAGGTGAATTATTTGGGGATATGGAAGATCCTGAATATAATGTAACTATGAAAGATGTGGCTGGTAGTTATACTAAAGGTAAAGTTGCTTGGGATGGGGTTAGTCGTAAAGCACTGGTAACATCTATACCATCATATCTATCAAAAATACTAAATGTTAATGAAACAGTATATCATTTATTAAAAGATGATATGCGAGATATACTTATAGCTGGTATACCAAGAGATGCTGAACGATCCAAATATGCTAAAATTAAAGGAGTTGAACTCAGTGAAGGTAGAGAACAGATTGTAGATTATGATAATGGCGGTGTTTTAGTAACTAGAAAAGAAATGGAAGATAAGCTATTTAATGTTGAACATGTTAAAAGCGTTGAAGTCTTTAAAAACAATGAAGAGTTAAGTAACATATATGCTAAGATTAAAACAGATATGGAAAAAACTCTTGAAGAAAAGTTTAAAAATCAATTATATGATGAAGATATTATAGATGAAAATGGCGAAGTATATTATAATAGGAAAAATCAATATCTTGCAAAACAAAAAAACTTAGCATCTCAAAAGGAAACTGAGCGTATAAAATTAGATAATCATATAGCTCAAGCTATGAAAGTATTACAATCTATAGATTTCAATAAATATGCTGGTAATCATAGGGGATTGTTAGCTGAATTGGCTGTTAAAGCTAGACGTTTAGAGGGTTTAGGAGATGTCGGTGAAGCTGTGTTTAAGCTTATAACCAATATAGTAGATGTTGAAGGGAATAATCTTCGTAAAAATGATGTGTTTGAAAGTCTACAGGCAAGTATTAGTGATTTAAATGTTAATAAATTTGAAAATGTTGATAAAGATGTTATATCACAAGTGGCTGTAAATACTATATTAACGGATGAAGGTTATTCAGCTCTATTAACTAAGTTAAGTATTGATACAGATGTTTTGAAAGCTTTTACAAGTGGTAAAAATAATATATATAGTGATAGTATACGTGCATATGCTAAAGATCATGGTGGTTTAATAACGCCATATATAAAGGAATTAATATCAGATTCACAACCTATGATAGATTTAGTAAATGGTGGTTATAAACCAACATTTAAAAAAATTAAAACTAAATTATTAGATTGGTTATCTGTTAATAAAACATTAACAGAGGAACAGGTTAAAAAATTATTAGTAAAAGCTAATTTTAGGAAAGGTAGAGATCGTTATGTGAAGAATGGTGAGGAAAATAGTGATTTTCTAACAAGTATGCTATATAGAGGAGCTAATAAATTAGATGATGTTAACACATATAGTTTATCCAATTTGTTTGAAACGATTTTAGGTAAAGGAGCTACTGAAGGAGCCAATTTAACCGATATTGATGATGCTTCGCTAACAGTATTAAATAGTTATCTTAAAAAATTAATTGGAAATATTAACGATTTAGAAAGAGATGAGTATAAAAAACAACTGTATGTAGCCGAGCTAAAAACGCGAAGAGATATAGAGGAGAATAAGAAAGATAGCCGAGATGCTGAAAGAGATGTTAGTAATTTAACAGGTGCTATTAACATTGACATAGAAGAAGATGATTCCAAAACAACTAATGATGAAATGATAAAAGATATGGAGAAGCAGGGTGATTTTAGCTTAATAGGTCATAGTAAAGGTGGTTTAGTTACTGAAGCTAAAATGCTTAAACCGGATGGATATTTTCTTGGAGGTTTATTTAACAAGCATGTTGCGAAAAAGAATAAAAGAATAGTACAAGATGTTGAAGTTCCAGAGGGTGATACTGGTATCATTGGTATAAGGGATGGGGAATTTGTATTACCAGAAGGTGTTACTAAAGAGTTAGGTTTAGGTATTCTTAATGAAATAATGATGGAACCTGGTAAAGTTGCTGATATACTCAATAATACTTTTGGTGATAGAGATGAGAAAAATATTGAAATTTATCAAGCTTTTACAAACATGGCTTCTGCCATATCAGATAATATTAATAGTAAAAACTCATATGAAGCTACCGTTCACATGTCTGGTAAGCGTGATAGAGATGACAATACCACAGTTGGTAAAACAGTTGGATCTGTTAAGTATGATGCTGATTTTATAGATAAACCAATGTTGTTGGAAAAAGGATTATTTGGGAAAAGATTGTATACTAAAACAAGTAGTGGTGTTGAGATTCGTAAACGTGAGCTAGTGAACGATCCTATTTTTCATCAATATGTTATTGAAAAATTAACATTACCACAAAATACTGTTGATGAAATAATATCTGATAAAGATAAGCTTAAGAAACTTATTGCAAAATTTATAAAAGATGTTCCTGTTATTGGGTTAACAGATAAAAAGGTTGCTGAATATGTGGCTAAAAATATTTCTAATCCTGATAATATCAGCAAATTTATAAATATGAAGATTGGTAAAATAGATAGTGGTATTGCAACATTACAACAAAAAACTGATACTGTGTACGAACAGTTTATGGCCAAATATAGTGATAGTGCTAAAGATTTCTTCAATGATAGGAGTTATAATATAATATCTAATTTTGTTGATAGTGGTAGAATAAGAGTCGAGACCCTTAAAAAAAGTAAATCATATTTATCTAAGAAATTTGGTGAGAAAAAATATGAAAAATTGTATGATCGAGCTGTTGATTTAAAGAAACAGGTTGAAAGTGGTGAAACTAAGTATGCTAATAAAAGTTTAACATCTGATTTAGTAGGTATTGCTGATGAGGAAATAGATAAATATATAGATGTTAAAAAATTACATCTTAAATTATGGGCTGGTGTTAAAAGTGGATTTATAACACCAGCATATTTGATAAAAAATAAAAAACATATATTAGAAACATTTGGTCCTAAAAAAGGTAAGAGTTACTACGATGGATATATGCGTGTTGCTATATCTAAAGAAGATGCGTTAACATTAAAGAAAGTATTGATACCGGTTGGTAAAACAGCTGTTGCTGTAACAGCACCACCGTTATTTTTAGCATATAAGGTTGGTAAATATGCTTTGGATAAAGTTCATTGGCGTTTTGCTATTCGTAAGATAAAGACCGGTTTTATGGTTGAAGACGATTTTAATAAAAAAGATGTTAGGTTGTCGCTAATACAATCATTTGGTGAGGATGGTTTTGAAAAATTAAGAAGATTAGCAGCAACTATTAAGATAAAGAAAGATCGTGACAATATGTGGAAAGCTATTAATAAAAAGAAAAAGATTAATAGAAATGATAAATCGAGTGGGTTATATTGGAATAAATTACATTTTTTTGATGCTAGAGCTGCTCGTAAAGAATTTAAAAAATATATGAAGATGGCAGAGCGTGGTGAGTTAACATTATCAAAATTACAAAACTCTGACATAAAAGCCGAATTAACAGATACATTTGGTGGGGGTGCTATTGGCAGTATTAGGCTACGGAGAGTATATGATATTGCTGCTAAGGCGGAATCGAGAGATAAATCCAAATCATTATATGAAGCATTATATAAATTAGATAATAGGGAAATTGGTGAACGTTTAACAGATAGAATGCGTATATATTTTAAACATTTATGGAAAGATAGTTGGGATGTTTATTGGTTAAAGAAACGTATTAGTGCTGGGTTGCTTACACGAGTTAATTTGTTAGAACCACAGATCCGTGATAAAATAATTGGTAATATAGGTTATCAAGGATATGTTGAAGTTTATAAACATGCTGAACATGTTGAAAAAAATATGATGAGACATAGAGGTGTCGGCGGTTGGATATCAACAATATTGAGAGGTCTAGGTAAGGTTGCTGGTGTAGTTACTGGTACTGCTGGTGGAGCAGCAACTTTATTTAAAAGAATAAATGCTCATGATAAAGTTAGTTTTGAACAGAAGGCTTTACGTTTAGCTAAATTGGGTAAGATAACTGGTGCCGAATTAGAAGATTATAACAGAAAGTTACCGGAAGGTAAAAAACTGTATGGTGAGAAAAATTCTTTTTTTACTGTAAAAGAGTGGAAGGCGTTTAAAGAAAAATTAGATGTTATGGCTAGTAAAAAAAGGTATTGGGCGTTTAGTCTTACAGGTATACGTAAAAATGAGCAGAAAGCTGAGGAATGGTATAAGAAAAATGTTGCTGGTGATGACAAAAATAGTGCATTTTTTTCAAAAGATGGAAAATTAGACATTGTATCTAATGATAATAAGAATACAAATAAGATTACTGATAAATTAGAGGAAATTAAAGCAGTTATAACAGGTACTAGTGAAGCACAGGTGGCCAATGATAATAAACTTGTGAATGATAATATTAAACGAGAAGACTTAAAAGAAAAAGAAAGAGAAAAGAAAGAAGAATCAGCTAAAATAAAAGCTAAAAATGATATTGATGCCGCTCGCAATGCTATTAATAAATCTAAATATAATGATGATTTTACTGATAACACTAATGGTAAAACTAGTATTGGTAAATCAAAAAATAGATATGGTGTTATATCCGGATCAAACAAAATCAAATCATTATCTAATAATAATTCTACAGATGATTCAGGTATTGTTGACAATGTTGCTTCAGTTGCGGGTTTCGCTTCTCAGGTACTATTATATCGTAAGATTAAAGCTGGATTGGGTGTTGCAAAAACCAGTACTAGTGCTAGAATAGGTAAGATGTTTATTGGTTTTAAAAACACTTTATCAGGTGTTGTGACTGGTTTTAAAAGTGGTGCTGGTTTAAAAGTGGCTTTAAGATGGGCCGGTGTTGGTTTAGCATTATATGGTATGTATAAGGGTTATAAAAGATGGTCACTTACCACAAGATTAATAGATAAGTTGAGTAAAACTAAGAATTATATAAGTAATATACATAGTTATAATATAGGTGCGTTGAAAAAAGAATATGCTGAACAACCGGAATTGTTCAATATGTTAGTAGCTGCTGCTAAGCATCCTAGTTTGAGACCTATGTTGGTAGATGAATTAGATTTACAAATCCAATCCTTGTCTGAAAAAAGAGGTGAACAAGCTAAGTCAGATGGTATTAGAACAGCATTATCCATAGGTATGACAATACCTGGTGTAAGATGGTTTGCTGCTGCAGGATATGTTGGTTTTGGTGCTTATGAGTTTGCTAAAATAAGAGATGCTGAAACCAAAAAGGGTATTCACAAATTTATTAGAGATGTTAAAATATTAAAGAAAAAATCAAATCCGTATAAATACATATCTATTTTCAAAAATATTGAAGGTCAATATGGTAGCGGATATGAGGCTACTAAAATTGCTTCATATACTTCTGTTAAATTAGATAAATTTGCTGGTCGTGAGATAGATGCCGATGAAGCGATAAATATGAAAAATGAATTTGAAACCATGTTAATGTCTATGGATAAGAAGTGGTTCACTACAAATCAACGAAATAACTATATGAATTATTTTGCAATTAATGAAAAACAAATAGTTATGTTTACTAGAGACTTTAGTAAATGGTCTATGTTATTTGAAGAAAAAAGAAAAACAGGTATGAAGCTACCAACATTTATAACAACAGTGTTGTTACCAGCGTTGTTTCCTAAAAAAGATAAAAAATATTTTGTAAATAATATTGATGATTATAAAAAAGTTAGGAGTGGTGATGGTGTTATTAGTAATATGGTTGATAATGCTAAATTTTATTTTGGTGAACTAGATGGTGAAAAAAGTGATAGTGTTCACCGTAAAGCTGAAGAAGGTTGGAGTTTATATAATATATTCATTATATTATGGGGTAAGTATGCTAAAACCGGTGCTAATGAATTAGGTGTTAGTGTTAAAAAAACTTTTACTAAGATAAATAATCTATTATATATGAGAGATAAAAAAGGTAGTTTAATAGATCGTAGAGCAAATACTGAAATAGCTACTAGAGTTTCTATTGCTTCCGATTTTAAAAATTTTGCAGAAGCTGACGATGGGTCTTTGAAACAACGTAAATATGCGTTAAGGCTACGATCATCATATATGTATTTAATAAAGTATCAAATTAGTTTAATGGAAGAAAAAATATCTGGTTTAATTAAAATGAAGGATTTAGATGGTGCTAAACGTGGTGAAAAAATTGTTAAAGAGCTAGAAGATGTTTTGAACGGAAGAACATTTACACCACATTTAGCTGAAAAAGTTGTTAATAGATCTGATATTTTTTTAAACATGAAAGGTTTGAATGCTTTTGCTAAATCTGAGCAAGCTATAGAAATGTATCGTAGAGGTGACTATAAAAAATTGTCAGAAATATCTAAAACAATAATGAGTGGTGGTGGTATCACTTCTGATGCTTTAAATAAGATAGCGTTATTGATAGTGAAAGTTCGTAATTATATAACTGCTTTGACTTCAACATATAATAGTTCTACAGGAAAACCTAATGTCTATCGTAATTTTATACAGAATGTAATAAATGAATCCAAAATACTTTTAGATAAATTGGAAAATTCTTTAACAGATAAATCATTAACCAATAATAGTGTGAAAGAATATATTAAAGAAGTATCAATGTTGCTTAAAAATAAAACAAGTGAAATATTAAACAAAGCTAAAGATATTGGTGGTTTAGATTTAAAAAAATTTGTAAAAGATGTCAGAAATATAGATTTAATTAGTGTTAAAGAAGCAGTTTCAAGTGTTAAAGAATTAGTTGATATTAAAACAAGTAAGTATAAAGCAGAAATTGAACAAGGTATAAGGGATATTGATGATAAAATCACTTATGTTAAAAATAAAATAAAATCTATGAAAGTGAAATCAGGTACCTCTGAAGGTAGGGAAATGATATCGCGTTTAACAGCGTATGTTTCCGAATTAGATATTAGAAAAATAGAACTTGTTAAAATTAAAGGTTTAAAAAAAATATCAGATAGTGTTATGAATAATGCTAGGCGCATATATAAGAAATTACTTAATACTTCAATTACAAATATATTAAAAGAAACATATGCGAACGTAGCAACATATACAAAATCGAGTGTTAAAGATATTAATAAATTTATATCAGATGGTTTATCTAAATTAAAGAATACTGATAATGAAATAGTGGAACTTAAAAATAGTAAAAATGCTGATGATAAAGAAAAGTTGGTTCAATTACAAGATAATGTATCTGTTGAATTAAAAACTAAGCTTAAGAAATTTAAAGTAATGGTTGAAAGTAAATTATTGTCATTGAAAAAAAATATTAGTAAACTGATTAATATTAAAGAGATTGGTGCCGAAAATAAAAATGATATTTTAGAAAGTTTGCGATCAGCATATAATATGTTATTAAAATTATATAATGATATTGTGAGATTGACATATTCTGATAAAATTACGACATCTGAATATATAAATATTGTTAATAAATTTAGAGATATTCAATTAGTAGATTTTGACGAATTTATTAAAAAATATGTCGAAGATTTTGGTAAATATAAGAAGGCCGATATTGTTAAAAATATATTGAAAGATAATAGTGTGTTAACTAAAGAAGAGAATAAGAATCTTAAATACTACAATAGTGCTGTAGGTGCTTCAGAAGATGAAGTAAGGTTAACCATGATGTCTTCGGATTTAATATTAAGTATTAGAAAAAAATTAGTTATCTCAGCTAAAAAAATATATTTATATAAAGACAGTTATAATAATATTTTAACTGATATTAAGAACAAAATATCTAATAGTACCAATGTCGCTGATGTTGATAATAATAATAGATTATTGTCCATGATACAAGATAGTTATGGTGATATTATCGATATCCTTAATAAAGTTAACTTTATGGATGTTATATCAGAAGTAAATAATGTATATAGTATGAGAAATGATTATGGTCGAGAAAAAATAATTAAAAGACTAGCTGCTACGAAAAAACTTGATGCTATGTTGCAGAAATTAAAACTACCAGCTATTTTTAAAAAAATTGATAGTTTACAAGATCCATATGAGCTTCTGAAAATATATCAAAGACGGCTTATAGTTAAAAATAAAATAAGTAGTATATTATCGTTTGATAAAATTATTCCTAAAAAAGAGACTGTTGAAAATGTTTTAGATAATAAAGTTGCTATTGAAAAAATATCTAATAGCGAAAATTACATTAAAGGTGGGTTAACTTTACAAATGAGATTAGATCTTATTAAACGACTTAAAATTCAACTTAGTTCGTATATTAGAATAGTAGGTGATAAAATATCTAAAAATATGGAAAATATATCTAATACTAGTATTAAAAAATTAGAAAAGAAACGTTTATATGAATCATATATTGAAAAAATGTTAGAGTATTATAAAATGCCAGATAAATCTATTACTGATGAAACTATTAATAATATAAAAAAATTATTTATTAGAGTTGAAAAAGATTGTGATATATATAATGATAATGTTTTATGGGTAGATAATATTAAAAATAAACTAACAGATATGAGTAATAGTTATCGAAAATTAGATTATGAGGAAACTAATGAATATGATAATGAATATGAAAAATTGAAAAAAATTAATAAAACAACACGTGGTGATCATGACTTTATTGATAAAATAAGTATTGATAAACAAATCGATATTTATGGTGCAATATTACGTAATATGATATCAAAATATTCTGATATATTGTTAAATGTTATGAATAAAGAAACTGTTCTAGTTAAAATGTGGGATAAATATAATACATATATGAATATTATTAATGAAGCAAAAAAATACTTGGATACATTAAAAAATACTACAAATATTTATAATTTACGGGAATCGTATGTTGAGATAGATAAGTTTATAGATAAATATAAAGATCCTTCTAAGATTAATATTAAATTTGTAACAAATACCGTTAAAGATAAAGAAAAGAAAATCAAAACAGATATTGCTGCTACTGATGAAGTTATAAATGCTATGAAAGAAAATGTTTTAGGAAATAATGTCACTTCTAAGAAAATATATCGTGATTTAGAACGTGCTGTTGATAAATATAATAAACAACATTGGGATACAAATAGAGCAGTTGTTGATAAATTATCTAAGAAAATAATGGAAACATATATAGACATTGTTACTAATTATATTGATCGTTTTACAGATGAGTTGGAATTATTGAAGTTGAATGATGATAATTGGTATAAGGTTGAAGGTGTTAAGTTAGCTGAAAAATATATTGAGAAATTAATTGATTATGAAAATAAATTGGTTAAAGATTATAATAGTGAAACATTATTTATTGATGATGCTGAAACAGTATCAATAGGTATTGTTGAAAAATATAGGCGAGAAGTCATAGATGTTGATTGGGTAGATAATTTTAGAAAAGAGTTAGTAGTAGAATATAAGAAAACTCATAAAACATGGTTTACTAAAGGTTTGGAATATATCAAAAGTTTTATACCTGAAAAAAAAGAAGATGCTAAAACATATGATTTTAAACCTATGTTGATAAATGGTCATGTAAAAAAAATTAAAAAAGAAAAAAAATCTTCTGTTTCTAAAAAGAAAGTTGAGGATACAAAAAAAGAAGCAGTTACTAAACCAAAAGATATATATGATGATGAGCAATTTAAAATAGATACATATGGTGTAGCTAATAAAAGAACAGATCTTACACTAGCTGAAAGTAGAATTAATATATATGCTACTAATATAAATGCGTTTACAACATATATTGCTAAATTAAACAAAGATTTTCCTGATAAAGATATAATAAATGTTATTGATAAATGGGATACTCTTATTGAACTCAGTTTAAAGCGCATACTTAAAGTGAGAAAACGTATTAGCAATTATTTTAGAAAAATTGATAAAGTTACTATTGCAAATATAGATAGTCTCAATGCTGAAATAGATACTATAATGAAAATAAAATTACCAACACGTGCAGAGTTGTTAGAAGATATTAAACGTGAACATGTCAAATCACATACATATACTACCAATATACGTGATAATGATGGTAAAATGATGCAATATAATGCTTCGACAACAAATACTGTTTTTACAAAATTTGATAACATTCTCAAAAAAATATCTGGTGGAAATAATATTGATTCTAATAATTATTCTAGCGATAGAGATGTTTCTAAAAATTTAAATAATAAACAATTGCTAACATTGTTAAATAAAAGAGTTGCTGTGAAAGATAAAAATGGTAACTATGTAACTAAAAATATTAAAAATAAAAAAACTGGTAAAGTTGAAAAAGTTAATATTACCAGGGCTGCGGATTTATCAACTAAAGATTATAATAAATATTCGACTCAATTGACCGAGAATTTTGGTTTTAGACAAAATAGTGATGGCCAATGGAATCAAATTAAAAAACACAAATATGGTTTATTACAAAATGAATTACCTATAGATGGTAATATTGCTAGTTTTGAAAAAGTTAATCCTGAATTACGAAAACCGTTTTTAGAAATGGCTAGTGATTACTATAATTTAACGGGTCGTAAAATACATGTAAATTCAGGATATAGAGATATAGAGAAACAGGCTAGACTCGCCTTTAATCTAAAACCAGGTGATAAATTATCATATAAAGACATGAATGATTATATAAGGAAATATCATAAAGTTCCTAATCCTAGAGCAGCCGTGCCTGGTAATTCGGCTCATAATGTTGGGTATGCTGTAGATGCCAATGGTGTCGATTTAATAATTGCTGATAAATTAGGATTATTTAAAAAACATGGTTTATTTAGACCTCTTTCAAGGTTACATCAACCATCTAATAAATCTTATTTTGAAGAATGGCACACAGAACTAGCTAAGTATGCTAAACATGCTGGAGATGAAGGTTATGGTCAAATAAGACATGATTTTTTTACAAAACCTGACAATAATAAAGAACTGGCATTGTATAATATATTCCACAGTAAACATAAAATTAAACCTACTGATAATGATAAAAAAGGTACTGTTATAACTGATAGAATATCTAAGGATATTGATGAACCTATTAAAAATAATGGGAAGAAAAAGTTATCTGAAAAAAAAATGGCTGCTTTAGAAAAAGATGCTTCAAAACTATTGAAAAAGGATGCTAACACATATAGTGAAACTGGTGAAAAATATGATCCTAGTAAAGATAATGAAAATGGAGCATTGGTTAGTTCAAACAAAAAGAAGCGAAATGTTGAAACTTTTCAAAAAGGAGATGCTAGCGATATAGAAATAAGTTATAACAGTCATAAGTATAATAACAATAATGATAAATATATACCAAATACATCTGATGATAATATTATGCTTGGTGTATTAAATAAAATTGTTAAAATTCTCAATTTAATATATATGAAAAATGATAATAATAATAATCTTGTTGTTGAAAACAGTGATGCTAAAAACAATAATGAGAACACTATTGAAAAATTACTCAAAAATATAAACGGTACTATAACAACCACTAATTTGAAAATTATAGAAGCTATATTACATAGCGCTAATAGTCGAAATATTGGTAGAGGACAGAATAATAACAATAATGGTATGGATGTGAGTTCAATAATGTATCAATTAAATAACATGATTGTTAATAACAATAATGAGAAGTATAATATATTATAAAGGAGGTGTGTGTGAGTGATGTTAAAAAGAATGTTAAAAGTAGGTTTAATTTAATTACACGTGATAGTAATTATAGTAGATATAGTACTAAAGTTTTTGGTGCACCATATGAATACAACCCTATGATAGATATGCTGCATACTACATATAATAAAACTGTTGGTAGCAATTTCTCCTTACTACATTTAGTACCTGGTGAAATGACCACTTCGGGTGTTGTATCACAATTTATTAAAAAAGTTGCTAATGTTTTACCTGGAGTCGTGTTCGATGGTCGTAATGCTAAATTTAATGAACGAGTATCGGAGTATTTCACATATGTTAAAGCCATGCATTATTTCACATATAGTTCTATGTTACGTTATGATAAAATGGGAACTGCTCCACCAGGTAAATTTGGTGAAGAATGGTTGTTGGATCAGACGTTTTCTAGTAACATAATAAAGGCTAATAAAGATGCTACTAGTTTATTATCATCACTATCTGATCGTGCTAATAGTAATATGCGCAAATCTGTTACGGAAGATACAGATACTTCTACCATGAGTGCTAAGGTTAAAGCGATTAAGGCAGTAAATTACGAAATAGATAGATATCTTAATAATTTTAATTCTGATGAGCGAATTGGTGCTATTTCAGAATTGTTAAGTACATCAAACTGTAAGGTTGGCGATGATGGAGATGCAAGTTGTAGTAATACAAGCGATGGACGAGTAAGCGCATATTATAGTGAGTATAAAAAAGAGCTTCTTAAAAAAATAAATGAGCTTAAAAATAAATCCAACAAAATAGAAAACCAATATAAAGAACAATTATTAACAGCTTTGAAAGATAGTGCTAACAATACTACTGTAGATAAAGTATCCTCAGTTTATAATGAGTCCAAAAAAAGACGTAAAGATGCAGTTGGGCAATCATATGGTTTTTTGTTCTATGCCGATGCTGCTGCTGAAGCTAGGGATAATATAAGTACTAGCTATATTGAAAATAGTAATGCTAGTATACAGAATCAATCGTCTATGGCTAATAGGCAAAATGATGCTAATACTGTTGGTAACGTTGGTCTTGGTGCAGCTACATTTAGTAGTGTTAAGACATCGTTGATGAATTTAGTTAATAGAGCAAAAATGATGGGATCTGTAACAGCTGCTTCTACAACATTGGGTGAACAAATCAATATGGCTTTAATATGGTCTAATACTCATCATAGTAAAACTTATAATATAGATTTTAATTTTGTTAGCCCATATGGTGATCCACATAGTATATATGAAAATGTATTTTTCCCACTCATAATGTTAATGTGTATGGCTTTGCCTCGTAGAGGTAGCGTATTTAACGCATATCAAGAACCGTTTATAGTTAGGGCTGAGATACCTGGTAATTTTGTGTGCGATATGGGTTATATATCAAATATATCATGGCATAAAGGTTCTAAAAGCACATGGTCTGTTGATGGGTTACCGTTAGCTATACATGTTACGTTAACAATTAATGATATATTTCCAACAATAAGTATGACTGATGATATATCTGAAATATCGGAAAATGGAGCATTAGCACTATATTTAGTTAATATGGTAGGACTTGTTTCACATGATACTGTTGATAATTTTAGTTGGAGAGGCAGTGGTAATAGACAAAAATGGTCTGATTATGTGAGTAAAGATAATGTTATCAGTACTGTGAGTAATCAATTTGGTAATTTAGCAGAAAAATTACTAGGAAGTAGTCTTAGTAGTGGTATGTCTAAATAAAATATGTTACTATCAGTTTTTTATCTTTTATATTTCTGTGATATGCTATTGTAGTGTTTATCATATGTGAACTTATAATGTCGCCATATTTTTCTCTTATTTTAGAAAATATATCTGAGATGTCTTTGTTACCAACACTAGCTTCTGATAACCAATTAGTATAGACTTTAGATATTTTTTCATACATCATATCATCAAAATTATGTTTTTTCATATTTAACAACTCATCTGATATATTAAGGATATACCTAGGTTTATTAACATTGATTCTTTTTTTATCTCGTTTACTATTAAAATTTAAACCATCTACACTATCAATAATATCTGCTAATTTTTCCACTAACATTTTTCTATTCATAACACTAAAAAATTTATTCTTTAATGATTCCAATTCCAATAATATTTGATAATCAGATTCATCTAATTTACTAATTGGATTGCTTGCTTTTTCATTCATTTATAACTCCTTTAAATATGGTGATAATATTATTATATTGTTCTGTATAGGATATTCGGTATTAAATTAAAAAAAAAAGCGAACACATATACACATACATGCGTTCGCTTTTAAATCATTTTTTGACAATAGCCCATATTATTAATATAGGCGACAATGTGACAATACCTAGTATAAATAGTATTGTTTTTTTAAATGTTAATGTAGCATTTCCCATATCAACCTCCAATATTAGATCTTTTTACTATTAGGTTAATATGTTTTTAAAAATTAAATTAATTTATGAATATTTTTGAATTAGGATACCGTAATATATAAAAATCGCCTTTCTCCAATTGATTTTGGTAGCAACACGGTTTGTTTTAGAATATTTATCATTGTGTCTAATTAATAACTCATCCAATATATTTTTTATCTCTATTGAATGCGCGTCAATTGTATTAGATCTACCATATATTAACAATATACTATTAATAAATGACATACTTTTAATGTTTTTAATATCGTTTTTATCAACAACTATGAATATTGTTAATATGTCTCCAACTAATTTTTTTAAAAGCTCAATATGTGATTCATGATCATATGGTCTTATTTGTTTTTTTGGAGGGTGATATGTTGTATCTTTAATATCTTTTAATGTTGAAAACAACGTGGATTTGGAAATTTTTGTTAACCTAGCAGCTAAATCAAGTGCTTTCATATCAACAGATTTTGTAAAAAAATTAGTTGTTGTTTTTTCAACGATTCTAGATATACCCATAGACATATTGGATGTTTCTTTATAATCATCTTCTTCATAATTATCTGTTTCAGTGTTAAAATATTTACCAGAATCTTTATTTTTTTTATATTCTAACATCAAACCTTTAACCCATTGCCTAAATCTAGTATTGGTATTACCAACATATTTTATTAATAACTCATCATCATCATCTCTTAATGTATCTTTATATGTATCGTATATTACTTGCACTTTTTTATTTATAACATTAAATACTGTACCATATTTTTTTAAATCATGTTTATTAGATAGATTATTGACGGTATATATCATTGTTTCATACTGTATATACCTAAATAATTCTAAAACATATATAGCATAAGCATGCATGCCCAAGAATAGGTTCATTACACGTAAATCTGTAGTATAGTTATTTCTATGGTAATATATGATATTACATAACATTACAAATGCTAAATCATTTTTTTTTAAAGCTTTCCACGATTCTGTTATGAGAGGTATATTGGTTATCATAGTATGTACTTTTTTAGGATCAACATCCATAATATCATAAAATTTTTTTCTTAATGAGTCCGTTATATAAACCTTATCCAATACAGCACTGCTCATTAGAGCATCGCTATTGTCATCTATAAATTCCATGATAATAGTTCTAATTTTATCCCTGTTACTTGTTTTATCAAGATTTTTTGTTATGTATGGATACATATCATTCATTATAACATTACTCATCAATTCCTCTTATTATATAGAAGTTAAGTCAGCGTATGTGTGGTACCATGTCATATGCTGTATTATACCGTATGGTACTTCATCATAAGTGTATAGATATTCCCCACCACCAGTACCTGGTTTTCCAAGATGACCATGTCTAGGACTGTATATCCAATTACCATATAAGGCAGGTGTCCGTTCTCCTACTGGTAGAGACCATGCTGTACCAGTATCTTTTTCTATAAGTGATAATATTTCATTACTATGATCCCATACCAATGTGAACTTGTTAGCATCAATAGTAGAACTATTGTCTAAAACCAATTTATCAGGATCGGCACTATGTTTACTCAATAGGTGTTGTACTTGAGCTGATGTCATTTAAACCTCCATTATATTATGTTGTTGATGTGGTGTTTGTTGTCGATACATTATTTTCACCATCACCATATTGATTTTCATCTTTTTTTAACGATATCATTAAATTATGTTTCATTTCTTCTAATTCTTCCCAATCTATAGATGGTGCATATTTGGCCATCAATTTTATTCTCATCTGGGTTTTAGTTTCTGTTAATAAGTTGTTATCATTTGGGGTATCACCATACATATTACCACTTTCATCAAACATAGTAGAAATTATTTCATCAACAATATTTTTAGCGTTATTTAATTGATCCATCATATTTGTATATCGTAGAGTTGTAGGTGATGGGAACACTAACTTAATTTGTGATATATCAATATCGTTGTTTTCTGCGTTTTTATTATTTAACAAATATTCATTATAATACAATATCCTAATTAATTGGTTTGTTGCGGATTGATATTCGGATTGTTGATTAACAACTCGTATTAAGAATTTTTCATGAACCATTGATAAACCTTTAGCTAATTCAACTTCTTCTAAAGATTGTATAAAAGATGTTGGTACACCTATACCAGCTTGAATCAATTTATTTAACAATTCTAAAAATTCATTATTAATATCAATATCCATTTTAGGCAACACATCAATTTCCAATGGTTTTTCACCATCGTATGTTGGTATAATACTATCTTCAAATTGAGATACTACATGGAGAATAGTATCGATATCTTGCATACCCATATTCTTAACTTCACGTTGAGTTATATTTCTAACTGCAGCATCAACTTCTTCTCTAGGTGCACCATCTAATCCTATATCAACATAAAACAATCTATGATCTTGTCCTCGTAGCAATTTGCTCATAAGGGTAGATAATAATGTTGCTAAATATATTTTTGCTAAAAATAATACATTTTCAAATATTGATCTACCATAAGTATTATCACCTACTTTAAAATGTACAACTTCATTAGGAGGTAAATATGTGATACGTACATATTCGGAATGATTGAGAATATCATGTTGTTCTAACATGTTGTATATAATGTTTTTAAATTCTGGATTTTTTTTTATAAACCGATCATTTATATTATGCACTAATTTTTCAGCAAATAACTTATGTATTAGTTTGTTTTTACGTAAAAGCAATAGTGTATTTTGACGGCTATTACCGTCTATTGTAGACAGTAGTCCACTTCCACCTGTGTCGCTATATTCGTTTGGACCTAAACCCATACTAGCGGTATCTATACGATTATTTAATGATCCTGTTTTACTTTCAATGTAATAATAACCATAACATATATTTTCAACTTCTATTTTTATAACATTATTAGGCTCAAGTCTTCTAACTACAGAACCATTAATGTTTTTAAAATTAGCTAATTTACGTGCAGCTTTATAATTACCACCATATATTGAATCATATTTAGTGTTTAGATCTAGGGTGTCAACATTTTTATTTCTTTTATTACGTTCACTAACAATGGTATTCATATCCTGTAAAAGTGTGGATGTGTCATCTGTGACAACAACACTATCCTTGATAACTTTATTCATAAGAGAAGCTATGTCTTTTTGAGATATTTTATGTTTTTTAGGATTGTTTTTAGATTCGGATAATGTGCTAAATTTATTATTATTAATATTATTACTTTTATCGATATTTTTATTATGTTCTATTATAAGTGTGTTTATTTCTGATAATAGTTTTCGATCATCTGTCAGTATATCATTTTCTTTATATAGTGTGTTGGTTTCATTAAAAACTCTATTCATATCTATGTTAACATTAGCATTTTCTAATTCTATCATTTTATCGGATAGTTTTTCTGTTGTAACAACCATGTTTTTAGCAACACTGTTGTAAGCATCGGATAATCCAACACCGATAGGTTTAATCATTATAAAACCATCGCCCAATTCTAAAGCATTCTTTATAGTACCTTTTACAAGTTTATCAATATCATAAGTTGTTTTTAATGTTTTTAATTTTTTCATAACACTATTCTTATGATCTTTATTGATATCAGGTATGTTATATTCTAGGTTTAACGATTGTTTAGTATAGTCATCAGGAGACATTATATTATCCAAATATGTTTCAACGTTCTCATCCATATTTGGTAAAAGTTTCACAATTTTATGATAGTCGATATATTTTTTAAACCTATCTGTTTCTAACATATATAATGTATTTGCTAATGATACATTTTCTTCTTTATTTAACATATTTTTAATACCGTTAATTTTTTTTTGAAATCTTGCAACGGTTTTACGTTCTCTAACAATATCTAAACGACCTGTTAATTCAACAATACCAACATCATGGTTACCATTAGACAGTTCGGTTTTTATATCGCTTAAAATATCATCAACTATATTGATATTAACTTCTTTACGTTTAAGTAAATTGTCGTGTTGGTCTAATGCTTTATCTATTATAGTTTGATTACGTTCTAGTTCATTTATCATTTTTTTATTGAATTTCATACTACTGTGTTTTTTAGCAACCATTGTCACCCTCACTATGTTTAATTATAATATTGTTGAAATGTATAAAACCACCTTCTTATTAGAAAAAAAAAAGGTGTGAATTACATCACACCTTAAATTTGACAATATTTATTTATCATAGACTAATAATGCTGTTGGGTCTATTGGTTTACCATTATATCTGATTTCAAAATGTAAATGTGGACCAGTTGATAAACCACTGTTACCTGATAACGCTATAATGTCACCACGTTTCACTACATCACCAGTCTTTTTCAATAACTTATTACAATGTCCATACATGATAAGAACTTTCTTGTTGCTTGGTCTAATAGCAATCATATTACCATATCCTCCCCAACGTTTAGAAATTACAACAACACCATCTGCTATTGAAGGTAATTTGGTGTTAATCGGCATAGATATATCCACACCATTGTGTTTAGTCCATTTTCCAGTAATAGGGTGTTTTCTGAAACCATATTTTGATGTTATACTATTAGATTGTTTTAAATGTAAAGACGCACTAATAGTATCGTTTGAATAATAATTGTTGATAAATATAAAAACAACAATTGTTAAAACAATGAGTATGATACAGTTTTTAAAACTACCGCAATACTTTTTAATAAAACTCATATAAGCCTCCTTTAAATATTATATGTACTATATTAATATATATTTATATTTTTAGTAACACTTGAACATTTCTAAAGAATATGTTAGGATTATACTGTTTTTATTTGGGGTAATATGACATTTTTAACTTATTTAATTATTAGTATAACCACTATAGTAATTGGGGTAATATTAACTTTTGTTATATATCGAGAAACAATATTAATAAGTAGCATGAGGCGTACGTATAAAAACGATCTCGATATAATAGAACAATATGATTATGTTGATATTGATAAATATGCTGAATTACTATCATTAATATATATTGACAGTTTAAAAAATATTGATATTGATAATTTTAATAAACGTGTGTCCAAGCTTATCGATGAAATAAATACATTACATACAATATATGTGGAAGGTGTTGATATGATTATGGCTCATACTGAAAGATTATATAGATTCGGATTTCCGGTATATGATGATATTGTTAATTTTCTTGAATCGAGATATATTGATATATTAAATAGTTTATCATATGATGATAAAATTAGACGTGCTAACAAGATATTAAAAAATTCTATAATGTGTGATGAGTATAATATAGCTATTTTAACAATCGCTGCTACTAATAAAGATATTAACGTGTCATACACTGATAATCCAGAATATGATAATGTTACAATAATCACAGTACCCGACACTACAGATTTAGATAAGAATACTATACATGTTCTGAATAAAATTAAGTCAATATTTAATAATCAAAATATTATATGTGACTTTAAACTTAAAGAGTATGAAATAATAATAAAAAATTATGAGACGAACACTACATTAAACAATGTTAAGGAGTGATTGATATGAATACAACAATCAACATACCTGTTATATTAAAAGATACAGGTGAAAAAGGTATACTTTTAACCATTAATACAGATAGAGGTGCATCCATAGCTTATGTAGCATTAAACAACACTAGTGATAAACCAATTGGAAGAATTGTTAAAACAGGTGTTGATAACATTTCTCATAGGTTATAATATCTAATCCGATTTATCATATAAAATTATCAATAATCACACAATTGAAACCGATAATACTAAACTACATATTTGTATATAAATCTCTAAAAAAAAATAGGGTTAATGTTCATTAACCCTATTATCACTACATTTTGATAATATTTCACTTAAATGATTCTTTGCCGCAATTTTTACACCAATAACCGTTATAGTATACTATATGACCTAATTTATTTTTTCTTGTTATTGTTGCATAGCCTTTATTTTTAGTACCACATTTATTACATATAACCATATTGGTGTCTATCATTTTAAATAATTTTTTATTATTCATAATGTCCTTTTAAAATATTATAGGTAACATTCCATGTAATATTTCACTTATTTCATTAGATATTGTTCTAATTTGTGGGTGAGCTGTCTTGGCTAATCTAAGTTCTAGGTAATGTAACCATGAACGTAAATTCATTGTAACTATGATTTTTGAAGCTAATGATAAGTTTAACACATCTCTAGCATTACCTGGATTGATACCATTATTAAGTAGTTTATGATATGCATGTTCTGACTGTCTACATGCTTTAAGCCATATATTGTACTCAACACTATTTTCAACAAATCCGTATGGTTCAATAAATTCAATATCATCATTATATCTTATATATCTAGTAGAGTTCTGAACATAACTAGCCATTCTATGTCTAACTAATTCATTTAATATTGCTCTGTTTGCAACAATTTCAAATGACACCTGAACATGTTCTAATATACCTAAATGTTTTTTTCTCATGATTTTTTTTAAAAAATCTATTGTTATAGATAAATTATTATTTGGATTTTTATGTTCACTAGCATATGCGTTTCTAGCAATTTTTTCTAATTTCAAATAAATTCTTTTTTTTAAATCCTCGTCACTTTCATCAATATTGTCTTTTAATATTGTAACATGTTGTTTAATAATTTTCATAAACACTCCTACATTTAATTACTTGTCAATGTCTATTTTTATTATATATAATATTATATATTTTTGTAGTGATATCATCTACTGGTAAAGTACCATCTAATATTAAAATGTTTGTATCATTTTTCATTTTATCTATAAGATCTATATATGTCTTTCTATATTTAACCAGTAAATCAATTTTTTCATAAGAATCCAATTTATTTCTACCTAGCATTCTTTTCATTGCTATCTCAGCATCTATGTCCAAATATATGATGATATTTGGCATAATAGCATATTTATTTATTGATTTGATCCATGTAAGATCGTTTGTGAATACTGATTGGTAAACATATGACGACATAATCGATCTATCACTTATTATCAATTTGTTACTTTCAATAGCTGGAATAATTGTTCTATGATGATGTTCTAATCTATCAGCAGCAAATAATAATGCTAATTCATATTGATGCTTAATAGCGTACCCGCTATTTAATTTATGACGGATTAGTTTGGTTATATTAGAATTAGCAGGTTCATTGGTAACAATATAATCTATATCATCATCTTTCTTTATCAATTCTTCTAATTTTAAGACCTGTGTTGTTGTACCAGCGCCATCAATGCCTTCTATTGCAATGTAGTTATTTAAAATTTTCATAAATCCTCTTTGGTAATTCATCGATAAATATTTGGTTAAAAATTGAAACCATCAAACATCCTCCAATTACTATACTTTTTTATCAACGGAGGTAGGTCTTCAGCAACCATTGCCTCTAAATCAATTTTCTCATATACTGTAAATGGTTCATATCCTTCACGTAATATTTCCAATCCATAAACAGTATATTTACCATTCTCCCTAACCCCCATTTCAATTACAAATATTTCACCAAATGGTGTGTTAAATAATTTTACCATTGTTTACCTCATTTACAATATGGTTGTTCATTATATGATATCGTGTCGGCTCCATCATAATATAATGGGTATATATATAAATCCATACCACTATACTGGGGATCTATTTTTAATTCACATAACATTTTCTCAGCGTTATGTTTTGTTAATATATATGAATTTACTTCAAAATTATCAGCAAAAACCGACCAAACTTTCATGTCGTCAATATTCGTATTCATAATTCTAACTCCTATAAGTAGTAAGTAGTTTTTTATTTTCACAATCTTTAATTAAACCATGTATAAACTTTCTACCTTTCTGTGTCCATTTTAATTGTAATCGAGTATGTTTAGTATTAGAACTTTTATCAACATATACATATGTAGCCATACCACCAATCCTTGTTTCTAAATGTTCCTTATATAATATCCATACTTTACCTTGTCGATATATAACATGTTTTTCATGTAGAAATTTATGTAGAGCATTAGCTGTCATACCTATTTCTAATGCAATCTGCGTTGTTGTAAACAGATTCGGACTATTTAAAACAGTGTCATGGTATTGTAATTTAGGTTCATCGTTCATTATTTTTTGTTTTGCTAACATTAAAGCGTCTGTTGTATCTGCTAATTCTCTTAATGCTTCTGAATATGTTCGTGGTAAAGTATATGTTTTTTTAGATATCTGTTCATGTCCTAAATCATATAAATAATCTGCCAATTTATCACCAATATCAGTATTTGCTTTAATAGATATTTTTTGAGCTATTTTAGATGTTAGCGTATATTCTATTCTAACTTGCCCTGTTTTTGAAGCTCCCCTTTTTTGGGGAGCTTTGATAAAATCAGTGTTTTCAATAAGTTGGTACTTTGATATAATGTTTTTTATCCAAGTACTAAAATCTTTTCTATATCCTAAAAAATCTTTTAACTTTCGACCATCTATAATGAATCCAGATATTTTACCACTTAGAATAAGTGTGTTGAATTTATCTTTTAACAATACTTGTTTTTTTACAGTAACGGTTTTATTACTATTATTATATAAGGTATAGCTGTATTGGTCATTTTTGGTAATAACAAACATATTGTTAGCTTTCACAGTGATTTTATTATTATTATTAATAGCAAATATACCTACCAGCGTAGTGCTTGTGAAATTAACATAAATTTCTATATCAGGTGGAAACTCTTCATCATTATCATATAATAATGTTTCTTTATTAAATTCTGTAAATTTCAACTCATTGACACCCAATTTAATAAACATTTTATAAATATCTTCAATATCTTCAAATATTGTATGTGATATATAATCGTGCCATTTATGGTAAATATCTTCACCATCACTTATTTTTACGATATTGGATGTTTTAGATATAATGTAACCATTGCTATTGTTTGTGAAAACTATGATACGTATATTCATATAATACCTACTTTAACATTTAACATAGTGCTCCTATTGTATGATAAAAGTGTATATGTTTATACACAACATATACACTTTATCATATTATGCTAAATTGATAACTTTTAATTGTTTAGTTTTTAAAAATTCATGTCCCCAATTATATATACTTGACCACACATATTCCCGATAATCATCATATTCAACACAACAAAAATCAACATTTACATTATATGTCTTATCACCACATGTTATAGGTATTGATATAATATGTGTGTCCTCATACTCCTCATGTTCCTCATTAATAGTGCTAGGGATAAAATAATATTCTAAGCGTGTTATTTCATCTGAAAGCTTATGGGTGGTGGTATAACTGTTATCAATAACATGTGAATTATACTCTAATGGTAAATCATATTTAATATCATATTCTTTATTTAACTTATCTATGAATGAACGTTTAAGTGTAAAATCTTTTAATACATCATAAGCATCCGGTATTTCAACTGGCACATTGTTACTATCAATATATGTTAGTGATAATTTGTATGGTATATGTTTATATAATGGTTTTAGTACTAAGTTTAATTCATCCTCTTCTGTTTCATATCTATAACCATAATCGTTTAACAAATTTGTTAAATCGTCTACGATTCTAGTGTCGTTCATTATATCATTAAATAATTCATCATTACAAGCGATTGTCGGTAATCCTAAACAACCATTCGTATTCTGACCTGGATAGAAATCACCATCTTCAAAACGTATCGCAATATCATCATACCAGTATCCTGATTGTTTTAATAAATATATTATATTTCTAACCATATCCTCATGTTGAGTAAAGTTTACCTCTTCATAAGCTTCTGGTATTTCAATGAATTTTTCACCACCACTCCATTCTGAATCATCAAGTTCTTGGGTTATTTTGGGATAGTTTATTTTATTAGCTAATAACCATTCCCAAACACCTGGTTTACATCTAATATGTAGAGTGTCATCAATACCCCTAAAATCATCATAGTATAAATCTAAGGTTGGATCTTTTAGCATTGTTTGTCTCAGTGTCAATATATTGTCATTAGACACACTGTTTGATTGTAGTTTAGTTAATTTATGAATTTCATTATCGATTATGTTTATTTGTTTTTTAAGTACATCATATGTTGAATCTTTTAAATCATATAATGTTTCAATATAATCGTTTATGTTTTCTAAATCTTTTTTCATAATATTCTCCTTTTTATAATATAATTTGACATAAATCAGTATTGGCTAAATTTTGGTATGACGGTCTATTTGTTAACAATTTATGTTTATCTAACACATCATATACCTCATTTGAATCATATAGATTACAACCTCCACCATCTTCGCTATCAATATATACTGGATACAATTCATCTTCAATTAATTCGATACATTTTTTAGAAGGAACTATATTCACCATTGTCATTACTTTGTCCATGTTATTTGTAATTATTTCAATCTCATGTTTGAAATTTTCATAATCATCTCTTGTCATTTTAGATTCATATTTTTTTAACACATTTAATATACTATCTGAATAATTTTTCATAATATTCTCCTTTTTATAATATTTTAACTATTGTAATTCGCAACATGTTCTATAGTATTATAATTTTCATTATATAGTAACGGATATTGGAATCTACTCATAAAGCTGATAAGAGCTTCTATTGGTAACGTTTTATCTGAACGAGTCACATTACGCAACATTATGTCATTAAATTTTGTTAGGAACATAGTGTACTTTATATTGTAATCACCTTTAGTTTGACTAACCCATCTCTTTCTAGACCCATATGTCATATTTGTCATATCTATGATTATAGATGCTTCCGATTTCACATATTTGGACATTTTCCGATCTATATGTTCATCAACTAATCGTTGTTTATTTGTTTTGGACAGTATGTTAAAAGCATCTGTATAGTTATCCGTACCAGCAATTTCCATAACAGCATCATCTCTTGAAATAATACTACTATTATGATCTTTAAGAGTATTCTTAATATATGAGCTTTTACCAGCACCCGGTGGACCTATTAACAATGTTAAAGTTGGTTTATTCTTATCTACTGGTTTGGGCTTTGGATCGGTAATTACATTTGTTTTCAACAACCCTAATATATCATTCTTTGAACTATTTTGTGATGATATACGACCTATAACATCTGCTTTTATTAGTAATCTTAATTTATTCCAAAAATCTTTTGAAAACGATTGTGTTATCACTTCAGTGTTTGGATACTTGAACAATATTGAATGTAATGCTGCTAATTTGAATAATATTTCTTTGTTGAAATCATCAGCGTAATTCAAACTCATATATGCTGAAACACCGGGATGTCCTCTAAAATAAACTCGTTTTTTTACATGATCTTCTTTTCTACACACATATTTTCCAATATCATGTAGTATGGCTGCTTTTAATAATGTTTCATCATCTGTTAATTTAGACATTTCGTCATAAACCATTTTAATGTGATTGTATACACTACCTTCCATATGATATGGGTTTTGTTGATCAAGATAACCATGTTCCGTTTTTTTAATAAGATAATCATCATTGTTTTTTAAAAAATAGAACTCTTCAAATGTTTGTTTATATCTCATATTAACCTCTAATTGTATTGTTTTGTTTTTAAAAGTTGATCAACTTTTAATAAACTATTATAATATCTATAATTAGCATCTATTAATATTTGATCATCGCTGATATCTATTAGTTTGTCTTTAAAAGATTTTATTTTTTGTATACTAAATCTTTTAAAATATAGATTATTGTATAACAATATGTTTAAATTATTATATAGTAGTTTTAAATCATCTAATGTAACTATTTTGTTAGTATATAATGTTTTAGCAACCTCACTAATAGATGTTTTATATTCTGGTAATATTTCTTTATCGATAGCGTTAGCTATCATTTTGATAGCTTTACTTTCACGCATACCTACTTTATTTTTTATATTAAAAGATTCGTAACCAGCTAAACCATATATAAATGGTATATACAACTCTATATATTCAATAGCCATTTTGTTAGGTACTTTGTTCTTATTTAACATCATCATTGTTGTTGTTTTATAATCATGTGCTAATATGGATTTTTCTTTTTTACATGATAATACCGATATGTTTTTAAAGTAGTACCTGTTAATTAAAGTTAGTTGCCTATTACTGATTATAATTGTAGGTGTTTCTGATTGATTTATATCTCTCATAAACATATATGGGAAAAGTAATTCATCTATACCATTCATATTTACATAATATGCTGACGGGACATGTGTTATTATATCTCTTACTATACTTATGTTTTTTTTATAATAATTTTGTGCTAATATAACAACTCCATCACCACCTATTCGGTGTATATAGAAATTTTTTTTAAAATCATCACCATACATATCCATTATCCATTTATCTGGTACCATATTATCATACAGATATATATTTGTATGTTTTCGATATCTTGTCCAGAAAAAATTACGATAATGTGCAATGAAATTTAAAATCGCTAAACTTAAACCATATGGGTCTACATTATCCGGACTATCATCATCTTCAAATTTAGTAACAATGCTTGGTTGCCATATAGTGTTAAACACACTATTCATATCAATAAGAATGTTTATCTCGTCTCCAATTATATTGTTAATATATTTATTAGATATGTCCAGCAATGTATCATATCGGGTTTGTCTCGCTAAATATAATTTTTTTAATAACATAGAATCTCCTTCACAATATGTTAATTTAGATAATATTTACTATGTAATTTAATGTTTGTTATAATATACTCAACTATTATCTTATAACACATTTTGTTGAAAGATAATTTACTTATGTATGAGTATAGTACCTTTATCTATAAATATATCATATATACTACTACGAGCAAACATCGTATCTATATAATACTGATCCGATTTATTTTGATGTAAAAACATATCGCTTTTTTTTAGTTCTTCTAAATTGTTAAATTTTAATAAACCGCAATCATCATTATAGTCGCACAGTTGTTTCTTAAATTCGTCAATGGTAATTGGTATAATCATACATTTATCCTTATATTGTAAATATCCGATATAAGATTCAAAATGTTCAATGTTGAATAAAATAGCATCACTAGCATGATGTTTGACTAATGCTCGATCAATCATAATTCCTCCTATTAGTTGTTTAATCTTATCAATATGGGATAAGATTAATTTGAGACACATTATCATAATATATTAATGAAAACAAGTTTAGTTTATAATATATCATAGTTTCATTTTTTTTAAGTTTAACAATATATTAAATTAATAGGTTTAAGGAGAACATAAAATGCATAATTTTATATTTGATGAAAGTATTTTAGAATTACAAAGATTGGCCAACACATACACTACTAATGTTAATAGGGTAATGTTGCTTGAAAATGTCACTCTTGAAAGCGTATCACCAGCATTATTTAGAAGTTTCTTATCAGGTATTGAAAAAGTGTTTAATGACATTAAAAAAACTTTTAAAGATAGTGGTGAAGAATATAGTAAATTTGAACAGAAATGTAAGTTTATCAAAACTAATAAAAGTAATATTATATTGGGATTAAAAAAGATGGACAAGGATACATTAATTGTTAATATCGATAGATTAGATGATTTATTAAAAGTCGCTTCCGATCTAACAGAATCACTGGATAAGTTTGTAAAAAATATTACTCTTGATGCATTGAAAAACACTGATGTTGACAAATATACTGATATTATTAAAGAACTACTTAATGATAAAAAGAAATTATCAACCAAAGAGATTTCTAAGCATGTTGGTAATATATGTAGTGTAACTAATAAAGTTATCGATAAATCCTCAGAATTGAGAAAATATGTTATTACGTTAGTAGATATTACTAATGGTCTAGGTGACAGTGTTAATGATATGAATGATTTTATTTCTAGTATACATAAAAATATACCTATGTTAAAAAACATGGATATAAGTAGTAATGAGCATTTACCAGATGTAAATAAGTTGGTGAAACAGGTTATATTGTTTTTAAAATCAATATTTATTGTTTCCAAGACTATTGATACTGTTGCGATTGCTATAGCTATGGAATATGTAAAATTGTTTGAAACAGCTAAATCTTTTAAAACTAAGGAAATGAAAAAGGATAATGTTATTGCCGAAGATTCAAAATAGGGGTGTGGTATGAATATGTACAATACGTTATATGATCAGCTTAATGATGAATTATTGTTTATAGAGCAAAAAACACAAGAATCTGCTGATATTATAAATTTGTTAGAACAATTTGAGGATCTGAAGGAATATTTAGATAATGTTGTGATAGAAACTATAGGGGATATTACTGGAGATAGCGGTGTGGGTAATAGTTTTAAACTCATTCTTGATGCTATCAAAGCAATATTTGGTAAAGGTGCTAACAAAGCTGCTGCTAGAACCAATACTGCTGAAATATTAAGTAATAATATTGAGCAACTAAAAGTGATAAAAAGTCAAGGTGAGGTTTCGTTGTTGAAACAAGATGTGTATTCTGAAATAGGTGGCGAATATATTAAGTTTTTAAAAGAGTATGATTACGATACTATGTCCAAACTAACTTCTAAAATATTAAATGATGCTAATCCATTATATATGATAGGTGATATGAATTTAACTGATATGAAAAAAACATTATCAGCTAATTATAAATTAGTCACGGAAGCTAAAACTAAAGCTACTGATAAAAATAACTTTACAAACTATAGTGGTGCTGAACTGGTAATTGTTACTAAAAAATTATGTAATTTTACAACACCTATAAAAAGTGTTGCTACTGGTAAAAATATTCTCAGTGAATTCACAGGTATTGGTAAAGCAAGATATAACAAGTTGAATGGTGTACGTATCAGTCAATTTTATACTAATATGAGTAAGATTTTTACTGAGCTACCAAAAAGTATGGAAAACTTAGAAATAGGTTATGATAAGTTATTAGCACATGGTAAGAAGTATGCTAAGAAACAGGAAACTGTTGATGATGTTGAATTACCAACTGATATTGAAATGAAAATTAGAAATAATAAAACATTATCAACAATAGAAATGCGTAGGCAGATATATGCTGCGAAAGAAAAGTTTTTTAAAAAAACTGGTGATAAAGCTATTACCAATGTGAGAATTAATAATAAAAAAGATGCTACTAAAAAAGCTGAATCAGGTGAAACTGGTGCGAGGTTATTAACTAGTTATGTTAATTATGTGCAAAAAGCATCTAGTTATCAAGGCAGTGTATTAACTAGTTTGTATGATTTAGTTGATAATAGGTTTAATAAAATAGTTGAATATGTTCTCGATAGTACTGATCCAACAATAGCTAATTTGAGAAATGCTATAGCTAAAGTTGTTAAAAATAAAAATAAACAAATCGATAATACAGCTATTAGATTGTAATAAAAATATGGGGTATGATATGAATGATTCATTGTATAAAAATATGTTAATTGAAGAATATGTAGATAGAAATATATTAAGTAATCTCGATGACGATACTGCGGATATTGTAAAAGAAATAATGTTAGAAGAAGGTGCATTAGCACTGGGTATTGGTTCTGCTATAACTGGTTTCATTGGTGCTATATTAAAAAAAATTGAAGCTAATAAAGATAGTACAGATAAGTGGAGTGAACGTATGTCGGCTTTAGGAGATACTATACAATATGCTAGTGAAGATACAAGTGGTGCTAAAGCAACAGAAACATTAAAAAATAAAACATATTTACTTATGAACGATGCTAGGTTCACCACAAGTTTAACTAAACTTTTTAAACTTAAAAAAACCGTTTTTGATTTCACTAGAAAATTATTAGATATTGCTGAAGGAGGTGATACTAATAGTGGGTTATCAGCTATTGATAGTATTTATAAAAAGTACGAAGAAATTCTTAGAGAAAATTCATTAATTGCTATAAACAATATTCCTAAGTCACCATACGATATAACAGGAGTTGCTACAATATACGGCAATTTGAAAAATATTAATGGTGGGATAGATAATATCGAAGATAGTTTACAAGCTGATAGAGATTTACTTAAAAGATTTATTGATAGAAACAAGGTTATTCAGAGCAGAGAAAATGCAAATACTGGAGCTAAAATTAAAAGAGCACATATATTTAAAACAAAAATAACTAAAAATCTTTTTAGTAAATTAAAAATTTTATTGAAAAAGAGTGTATCGTTACTTGCAAGTATAATGGATAAGGTGACGATATTAGTTGGTACAAGACTTCGCGAGTTGGAAGGTGCTTATAGTAGATCTGATGCAAGTTTAAAAAATAATTTAAAAAATATGGGGTTTGTAGCTAAAAATCCAGATGCTGGTGTCACCAAAAAAAAGAATAAGAATAATAATAATAGAAACGGTAATAGAAACGGTAGACGTAATTAATCACTTACCATAATCATAAAATATTCTCAATGCTCTATACATGGCAAGATACATATGTTCCAATGCTTCTAGTTCAGCATTATAAATGTCCATAATTAAACTCAATTTAGATCTTATAAGTGTAACTGTTTTATCAACAGTTGGTTGTTTAGCTTTTGGCAAAGCTAGTATTGTTCGTTCACCTGTTTCAACTTCATGTCTAATATATTTATATCTTAACATAATTTCTTTTTTACCATTTTCAATATTCTCTAAATCACTTCTATAAAACCTTTTTATATGATCTATGAAATCGATCCAATCTTGAGGTTCTATAGAAAGTGGGTATTCGTTGATTCTAGTCATAATATCCATAAACTCAATTCGTCTTACAGATACACTATTAAAGTTTCTAGGTAAATTATGACCGACTATAAATTTACGATCAACTTGTTTCAAGATACGATTTCGTAGATTGCGTAAATCTTTTATATATTTACGATTCACTACATTTATAGGTTCCAATCTAACAACAACATCTCTATCACCCATCATTTTATCATACCCATTTACTATTATACGCTCATTGTTTTTAACAAATTTAGCTCTATTGAACCATAAATTATTCATTTTTTTAACAATATTTTCAATAAAGCGCATAATAGCTTCTACTGTTCTATCCAAAACACCTTGACTAGGCTCAACTAAAGCTGAATTATAGCTATGTAGTGCTTTATAATCTATAGTTGGTGTTAACACATTAAAAGTAGATCTAGCTATTGATGATTCTTTTAATATGGTATTAGATAATGTTTCTATATTTGATTCTGTATACATTATGTGTCCTTATAATAGTTATTTAATCCATTGTTAATTAACATGATCTTATTAGTGTAATGATCGATAATAATAGCGGATGACATATATATGATCATCCACTACTATTATCGATTTTATTAAATATTATAAAATATTATATTAGAAATTTTTTATCAAAGTCAACACAATCTTGTTTACCAGGTTTTACTGACTTAACATAAGATATTACGTTTTTGATAACTTTTTCAGATTCAGATATATCTTTCTTATTACCGGATTTTAATAACAGTGATGTTAGTCCAACAATAGCACCTGCTTTCGCTATTGTTTTTCCAGTAAGTGCTCTATTTTCTTCATCTTTTATAGCTCCCGAAAAAGCTTTCTTTATATTATCTTTATTAGCAGATAAGTGTGATATCGCTTTATTACTAAGGTTATTGGCCTCGTAACCAAGTTTAGTTGTAGGTTCAGCAACACCACCCATTTTAGTTAAAAAATGTTTAGTAATAGTTTTACCATTAGATGTTTCTTGTTGAGTAAATCCTGCTCTAGTATGCGCATTCTTAAGTGTGCTTAAAAGCCCATTTTCAGAATCTTTTATATTTTCACCATTTTTCATTGCATCATAGGCCATATATGCCCCGCCTGCTAACGCTGCTAGTCCAGCTAATCCTAAAGCAATTTTACCAGCTTTACCTTTACTTAAAGCTTTAACAGACCCATCTAGTCGTTTCAATAATTTTTCTTTATCTTTTGTAGTTTTCATATGACAAAATTCTTTTCTAATAGAACCGAGCAATCTGAATGGTTTGCTTTTACTAGCTTCATCTAATAAACTCATTTTACACACAGTATCTGTGATAATTTGTGGGTTAGACTCAGATATGTTTTGTAGTAAACCTAAACCATCTAACATCTCCACTAATATAATTTTACTAACAGTAAAGGAGTTGATTTCGACACTATCGTTGTCTGAAGTATTTTCAAATATTGCTGATACGATGTTTTTCTTATATGTTGCCAATTCACCTGTATTTGTAATAGTGTCTTTGGTGTTTTCAGATAACACTCCACCTTCTGTCATAAAAGCATAATCCTCTATGAATGTAGGTGTTGTAAACTCACTAACATTTTCAAAATTAACTGTTTCGTTGAACAAAAACAATGCGTCTGTTAATAGTTCATTAAGAATATTATCTGAGATAGACTCTGGTAACGCATCATTATATAGGGCTAATAGATTAGATATCCCTTCACTTACAACATCCATTTCTACCACAACATTATCATCACTATTGCTGATATCACTATTATAACTTTCATTAATAAAAAATTGTTTAAATTTTTTATCAAACTCAACACACTTTTGTTTACCTGGTTTTACTTTTGAAATATATTGAATAATAGTGTCTATTATTGCTTTAGATCTACTGATATCGGAACTATTTCCAGATCTTATTACAGTGGATACAATACTTAGTAATGCACCTACACCTATTGCCAATTTGCCACCATTTTCTATATTTGTAGCATCAGCTACATGTCTACCATATAATGATCGTGCAGTAGCATTAGCCATATTAGCTAAACTATTACTACCATCATTTGCGGTAGTCGGTATTGCATCTAAATCCTTATTAAGGGAATCAACATCCATACCAGCTTTATAAGAAGCGTATGCACCAATACCACCTATCGCTAGTCCAGCTAATCCTAACGCAATTTTACCAGCTTTACCTTTTGTTAATGCTGTAGATGATTGTTTCAATGTGTCTATTAACACTTGTTTATCAACAGCTGTATCCATGTTACAAAAACTTATTTTTATTGAATTATATAACCTAAGTCTTTTATTTTCAAAAAAACCTTCGTTTAATAATTTACTACTAGAATTTTCACTAAGTGTATGTATCATCATATTCTCCTATATGAAGTAATGTTTAAATTTTTTATCAAAATCAGCACACTTTTGTTTACCTGGTTTTACTTTTGAGATATATTTTTTCATTGAACCTACGATTGCTTTAGCTTTAGTTATTTCGGTACGATCGCCACCTTTTAACAAGTTGCTACCAGCAGCTATAATACCACCAATTACACCAGTAGCGATACCAGCATTTTGTTTATTATGATATTTATTAACTAAATTAGATAACATATCTCGCTTAATAATATTATTTTGATTGTATTCTTTAATTCTTTTTGCGGCTTGATCATATTGGATACCTTGTTTCATTATCCTAGCATTATTTAAAGCACGTTGGGTATTTATACCTTTAAGATTTTTAGAAATTTTCTCAAATTGTTCTCTACCAACCCACTTACCATCAGCTCTATATGCTTTGATTTTTTTATATTTATCCATAGTATAATCTTTAGGATTTAAGAAATATTTACCAGTTTCTCTATTTTTGAAAACTGGAACAGTTTTAGCTGTTGCTTCAGGTTCCAGTTGATCAGTTACAGGGTTTTCAATTTGATCCATATCACGTATACCTGACATTTCATGTTCAGCATCAGAACCATGTACATGAGCACTGTAAGCAGCATAAGCTCCACCAGCTGCTGCTAATAAACCTAGTGCTAGACCAATTTTCCCAGCAGAACCTTTAGTCATAGCTTTTTCAATCTTATCTAAGTTATTTAGCAATGTTCGTTTTTCAACATCATTGGACATGTTACAAAATTCGGTTTTTACCGAATTATATAATTTTAAAGCTTTTCCTTTTGACATTTTTTCATTTAAAAGTTGTTTACTCATTATACACCTCTATTAATTGTTATTAAACTCTTGATTTTTTAAACTCATAATTATTATCAATATTGACCATGTTTTTATATTCACCTATATTTGGTTTTTCATTTTTTTTTGTATGCGATTCTATATTTTTTAATAGTTTATATGTTCTAGCAATTAGCATTAACGATTTTCTTGTATCTGGTATATTATTTGTTTTTGACATTATATTGACCATTTTTTTTAAACCTTTCATACTACGCACAATACCTCTACTTGAGGTATATAAAAAAAATGCACTACCGACACTACCACTCATTGTGGACAATGCTAATTTCATTAATCTTTCTTTATTCAATATAGCAGCACTAGCACTTATTAACGCACCCTGTATAATACTACTTTTATTAACAGCATTAGGTATTTTCTTATTTTGTTTACTTAATATTTCACGTGTTTTATCATCAACTTGTTTCAAAACATCCAATGTTGCTTTATGTAAAGCCGATAGTTCTTTTTCAAGTATTAATAAATCATCTAGGTTTCTAATATCATTATATCTTTTTTCAATATATTTAGCTAATTCAACATATGTTTTATTATTAATACCATATGAGTTGATTTTTTTAGAAGTTTTATCAATAAACTCACTTTCACTAACACTGTTTTGATATTCTTCATAAAGATACCCAATATCATCTAGTATATTAACAACTTCTATTAAATTTTCCGATACTTGTTCATTGAGTTCGTCTAATATGACTTTATCAATTTTTTTAATATCTGTTGCATGTTCAATATCATTATTCATAGTATCACCTTATAGTTTTTAATATATTGTTTATTATTTAAAAATTAATTTAACTTTAAATTTTTTGTTTATATAATCATATCCTATATTCAAATATTCCGGAATATCACTAACATTTTTTTCATCAATTTCATATACTCTAAGACCGTTTATATCATTTAAGAAAACGCTTGATATTTGTGGAAAATTATTTTCTAATGATGTTGATAAATTAGAAAATGAAAATCTATTTATATCAATATCATTAATGTTATTCATAAACGATACTATGTGTTTAATTATATTTTTTTCTAATATTGGGGTATATTGTTCTCGTAAACCTATAACACAAGAAATATTTATATCAGTATTATTAATTGTAAAATTACTAGATTTACCACAAGTGTTAAAATATTTTAAATTAAGTGAACTACTACCATCTATTCTTGATAGTATTGTTTTAAACATATTTTCATAGTTAGTTATTGCATTTATAAAGAATTGAAACCGTTCATCATTTTCTATATAATCAGCTGTTATTAATGGTAATTCCTTTATCACATAAGATTGACCAGTATATGTTATGTTTGATGATACTACGTTGCCTAATGATACGAAAATCTTAACAGGTTCAACAGACTCAACTTCTAAAACATTTATTATATTTACTAACCCTATTGTTGTTCCAGAACCATCTATAGCAGTATCATATAAATCCGGTGCTGTTGTATTAGAAGCGTATTGTAGTTGATTATCACTAGTTGGTTGAAAATAGCTTTCTATAGAATTACCATCATTTGGATCATAGTTAACTAAAATTGATATGTTTACGTCACGAGGCACTTTAACTTCTTGTAATGTATTACTAACAACTGTAGAAGTTTCACTATCTATTTTAAATAACTTTAGATATGTTGAATCATATTCATCCATTTTATACAATGTTTTAAATTCGGAATAGAATTTATACGGATTACCGTTAGAAGATTCGTCAAACACACAGTTTTTAAAACCATAATATGTTCTATTACCATCATCATCTTTGGTGAAAAATAATATTATTGCATTTATTTGGTTTCTGTCGGGTCCAGACAATATATTGTTATTGATATATTTTTTATTAACATTAGTGTTTAGTTCAAATGATAATGTATAAGTATCATTATCCGTACCATTCATAGAATTTCTATATATATCAAATTCAGTAATTGTGAAACTTTTTCCAAATAAATGGTTCATATTATATTTATTAACTTGATATGTATCATCTAATGATGTTCGATAATACACTGCTCTTAAAAACGGTACGGAATCTATTAATATATCATATGGTGTTTTATAAACAGTATATGCGTCAGGATATTTTCTATAATATGATAACCAGTTATCACTACCCCGTAACATATCATTTTCATTAAAAAGGTTTTCTTCAGGATATTGTGAGACAGTATAATCGCTATAGTTATATGCTATAACATAACCTTCCATATTTGTTTGCACGGTTTTTTTTAAAACTATATAACTACCGGATGGTATCAATACTTTTGAACCATCCATAGATTTTTTAAAATAATCCATATCATTACTTTCGATTATTGTGTAACTTAATGACAAATCAACTGTTGTAGTAGGTATAACTATATTATCGTTATCTTTTAGTAATACATATGATTTATATGAACGACTTAATAAATCGTTTTGGTCTTTAGTCATAGTAAATTTACTATTGTTTTTCAAATATTGTGATTGTATACTTTTAATATAATTATCAATATCAGTATCTGTTATCATTTCACCTTTAGATTGTATCCATGCTAATAGTCTTGCTTTTATTTCATTTGGTGATGGTTTATCTAATCCACCAGAACCCACACCTATTGGAGTAGTAGTAATATTTAAATCATAGTAAAATTTATTGTCAAATACAGGTATGAGAGACCCATTATAATTAATATTACCTGATGAACCTACTGTAGTATATGTTTCTACTTCTATTATCGAATTATTACTAGGTCGAAATCCTGTATTACTAACAAATAATATATTTAAACTATTCGTGCCATTATATTCATAATTACATTTTTTTTCATTTGGATTAAAATTAACTTCTTCGGAACCCAAATATGTGTTTAATTCAATTCTTTCGGAATAAGGTGTTTCCTTATAAAAAACTCTGAATTTAGATAATTGGTCAAAAAAATTAACTTTAAATGATTTATTTAAAAATGAATCTTGTTCAATATACTCAAAAGTAGTAACAGTTTTTTCCAATTGATATAGATCCACAACTAATGTTACCATGCCAGTATCTGGGTTGTAATTGATAGGTATTAGTTTATCATATGTATCAAATGTGTCAAATTGTTCAGTAGATTTATCATATGTCGCTGATAATGATCCATCAGTTATATTGGAACCTATCAATTTATATTCTATGATAATATCATATCTTAGCTTAAAATTCATACCGTTAGTTTGAAATACAGTACTATTACTTATTCTAAAAACTTGTTCGCTACGCCTACTGATGTTAATAATATCTACGAATTTAATATTTAATTTAACTGGTAGTATCGCCGGTTCTGCTAAATTGACATTAAAATTATACATAATAGCATTATTGTATATGGTTTGAGGTAATTTAGCTGTGTTTATAAAATTTTCCTCATATAATCCTGATTTCGTAGATATACTGTTGAAAGCTAAATTACTCTGAGTTTCTGACAACCAACCATATAGACCATTACGTAATTTATTAACAGGTATATTTGTACCATCTTGGTTTTTAAAAAATTTAGTCGAAAGTTCATAAATATATGATTCTATATCATAAGTTGATTTACCTGTAAATATATTATCCATAAGTTATCCTCACAATCAATTAGTTGCACCATCGGTATTGGTATTGTCTAAACTTCTACCTTTTTCCGCATCGGCTGAATTAACTTTAATATTTTCAATTTTAGATATAATATTATCAATACCACTAAAAACTTTAGCATTCATCTCTTCTTCGGTGAATTTCACATATTCGACACCATTGTTTTTACTCATCAATATTTTATCAAAAGTAGCTGGCTCCATGTCTTTCGTATCAACATCATGATAATCTAAAGAATCCATGGTTACTAATGAAAAGTGTCCGGAATTATCATCCAATTCTGAAATATTTGCACGCTTCTCAGTATCATTACTCTGTTCAATTTTTGTTAATAATTCTTCAACTTCATTACCAACATATAACTGATATCTGCGATCAATAGTGTTAGATTTTTGGGTATCTTTATATGTTATGAGGGCAATATTTCGATCTAATTCTGAAAACTCTGTCAACTTCTTATATGCATCATTAGCACTATTTTTATTAAATTTGATATTATATACAACATTTAACATGTTGAACTCAATAAGTGTTTGTATATTATTTTCCTCAAAAAATTGACTTTGGTATTGTACCTGTATTTTAGGATGACCGTTTTCACTATTAAATGTACTTGATGTTATTTGAGTAGGAAATAAACCTGTCCATTTACCCCAATGTACTAATGTTTTACCATCAGGTTCTAATTTAAAATAATATAATGCTCCGAAATAATTTATAGCTCTTCTATATTCTTTACTTTTACCTATTTGGGCTGTTCCATTGTCATCATCAACATTGACTTCTAATGCTCTAGTTTCTTCGTTTATTCTATAATTGATACCTGATGTATATTTAGCTGTTGGATTTAATTGACCGTTTACCACATACTCCATGTATTTTATCCACGCTTTATGTAGATTCGTTATCATAGCTGTACCATATTTTGCAGAACCTATTTCGTTAAAGGTAACTGTTACTTGGTTTGTAGCATAGCTATCTATAATTGTTTTAGGCAAAACCTGTTTAACTAGAATAACATTTTCAGAGGAATCAAATGTACTCATTTGCCCATCGATAGTATTTATACTAGATGGTACTGCAAAATTATTAAGTATAGGTATAGTTGTATTACGATTAAATAAAATTTTATTATTATATCCAGTCGGTCGATCAGCCATAGGATAGTAATCAACATCTTGTTTCAACATCTGTCTTAAACCTATATTTACACCTTTAAGTTCATCTGGAAGAATGGCTAATTCATAATGTTGTTGATTTGCATCAGCATTTATGACTGTTTGTTGTTTAGAGACTTCGGATATAACATCATTAAAACCCCTTTCTTTTTTTATGGAAAAATAATCGTAGTCAATACCTGCTAAATCTGGTGGAACAAAATATAGAAAAGTGAACGGAGCTGTTTGGAAATATATTCCATCAGTGTTATGTTTGGATATCATATGTTCAACATCACCTTTATATGTTTGAGTTGAAGGTTCCATCAGTCTTTTCAATGTTACATTTAATGTTTCTGATACAATTTTATCAAACTCATCTCTAGTTGTATTACTATTACTTTTATTAAACCAATCAAGATTGGAATTTGTTGTACTAACATTGTCTTTATGAACACCTGCTTTTATTTTATCTAACAATTCTTGTAAATTGGTACTAGATTCTTTTTGTAGTTTTTTAAAAATTGTGTTTGTATTGTTAAATTCGGTCATATTGAATCCTATATTTATCTTTAATACATTGTTATACATACTATTATTTAACAATATATTCGATAATATATTATATTTGTGTGTGTGTAATATGAGGAGAGATTATGACTAATATGTATAAAAAAGTTTTATCAGCCATAAATATGGGTGGTGAGAATAATTTTATCATATTAGATCGTAGTCAAGTATTTCTAAAAACTTTTAAGCAAGAATACAAGAATATCGACTTAAAAAAAAATAAATACTGTACTGTTAGAGGTAAAATATTCGATAAGAAATCGCTAAGAACACTTATTGAAACTTCTAAGATCTATATGATGCAGAAAGTTGTTCTTATGAGAACCAAGGGTATTTGGTTATTCATAAGTTTTAGTGAAACTAATAAGGGTTTTAAATCAAAGAAAAATAATTGTTATCATGGTAAGAAACCTTATAAGAAAAAGAAAACTAATAACTCTAATAGGATAAGAGATGATAGTTATGTGATTGAAAATAATCATTATTATGTTAATAATAACTATGTTAATGGTGGTAAGAGAAATAATAATAATAATAATAATTATAAGAACAAAAAAAATGCCAACAGAAACAATAGTAATAGTAATTATACTAATAGTTATGTCGATAAAAATAATGAAAGTAGTAGTAAAAATAACGGGGAACAATCTTCAAATATGTGGGATTTGTTAACATATGTCTATGGTAAAAATAAGGTTAGAGATATGGATTAACTATAGATAATTAAAAATATTACACACACATCCCTGTTATTTTTTTTTATAAACAATAGTATAAATATTATACAATAGAGGTTATATGGCTATTTCAGATATAGTACAATTTGCTAACGCATCATTCGATGAGGTTAAGAAACTCATTATAGGTAATCCAATGTCAAAAGTTCCAACTTTTAGACAAATGGCAAATAAAGATACTCTTGTTTTTCCACTTATTTTTACAGATGGTATTGATTATGATGTAGCATCTTTATTAATGAAGGGTTTGGAACGTGAATATGTATCATATATACAGATAATAATGTCAGCGCATCAAGCGATAGATGTTAAAGACTCTATTAAAAAACACATTGGGTTAACTTATCAAAATGAATCAATGTTATTAGACTTAAATAAAGGATCTGTTAATACGATTCATTATATTAAAAATTGGTCATATATCCTAGAATATATGAATGTGTCTCATGATATAAATTTAGCTATATTAAATGAAGCTACTAGAAGAAATGGAAATAACAATAATAGAAATGCTAATAATAGAAATAACAATAATAGAAATGCTAATAATAGAAATAATAATAATAATAATAGAAATAATAATAATAGAAATGCTAATAATAGAAATAACAATAATAGAAATGAAAACAACAACAACAATAATAGAAATGCTAATAATAGAAATGAAAACAACAACAACAATAATAGAAATGCTAATAATAGAAATGAAAACAACAACAATGATGAAAACAATAAAAATTCAACTAATAAAAACAATGTATCTGTTAAGTTAATAGATGATGTGAAAAAGAACTATAATAATGTATCGCGAGATATCAAAGGTATGTTACACAACAGAGAGATATTGCAAAATGAATTAAATTCGATACCACAAGACAGTGCTAGGTATAATGCTATACGAAAAGATATTGTTGACATTAATCGTAAATTAGATATACAATTAGCCACTAAGGAAGAACTTGGTAAAGAACTAGCTTCCACTATTAGAGGCCAATATTATGCTAATAAAAAAGATTTGTTAAAAAAATATGCTAGACCAGAAGATATTATAGGTGATATGGATGGTAAAAATTGGGAAAAAGCAATATCTGATATCACATCTGATAATATTGGTGATACCCCAAAAGTGTTAGGTGTTGTACAAAATGGTGGTAGATTATTAGATCAAGTTGTTAAAAAATACAATTCGTTACAACCAACACTTGTTGAGTTTGAAGTCGTAGTTACTACTAGTGATGGTAAAAGCTTAAATATGCGAAAAATGTTAGCCATTAAGACCAAATCACATTTTATTAAACAATCTGAGATGCTTGATCAAATTGCAAATGCTGTTAAAAATAAATCTGTTTTACTTAATTTTATTAAATGGAGTTCTGGAGAAATATCTTTATTTAAAGACATCTTATTAGGTATAAATAATGGTATTAAAACAATTGCTAGAGATAGAAATAGTCGCATACCTAAATTATGGAAAAAGATATTTGATGGTCATTCAGATAATATTATACGTAAGACATTTAAAAGACCTGTAACTTTACCTGTTTCTAGTTTAATTCTATCAACTGATGATGTTTTTGTACTAAATGAAAAATATGGAATAGATATTAGAAATAGTAGATACACAAATATGTTGTTTTCCAAATTATTGATTACCAATTTTTTAATTGTTGATCAAGCTAATGAAACTGTTGACATGTATGATGTTGATGATAAGACATTTGACACGTACATGTTTAGTGATATCAAAAATGAAAATGACTCAAGTCAAAATAAAATAATTAAAAGTTTAATAGATTATACGAATAGTAGAAGGTAGATATGATTAATAATATTAAAGAGATAGTAAATGATAATAAACTATATGATTATATTGTAGAAAATAGCCATAATGATGATACTAATCTTAGGTTACTAACTAGTGTATTGAAAAATTTAAGAGTATCGTCTGAATATGTTTCTAGTTCTGAAATTGAAAATAGTAAAGGTGATATTACTAAAATAGAAGGATTAGAGGGAAATTTATTTACAATAATGCGTCATTTAGCATTTGGGAATGACAAGGTTGCTGATGAATTAACTATAGATCTGATACATACAGGTGAACAGTTATATAAACGCGTGTTGGCTTATAAAAATATGTTTAAAAGTAATTTCCATAATGAAAATATTAAAACATTATATTTAACTATTATTATAGTTATATTATTTATTAGTAGATATATATTGAGCACAACAATTAGAATGAATGATAATATTTCAGGGTTTAAGTTTGTGGGTCGTAGAGCGAATGGTTTTAGTGTGATCAATAGAGGTATTATTATTGAAACTTATTTAAAAGCGGCTAAAACGATTTTAAATACCATGAATGAAAAAACAATTAAATCTTTAGTTATATTAGATGAAAGCGTTATAATAGATCAGAGTAGCAGCATAGACGATAGTAATATCATAGTCGAAGCAGCACCTGCTCTTATTATGGGTGGGGCTATTTTAACAGCAATATATTTGTTGAGAAAAGTTACATGGTTTTTTTTTCATATAAAACAAAACGTATCTGATTATTTAGAAGATGTTGCAATGTTTACAAAATCTAGCTATGTATCATTAAGTACTGGTATTGATGCTAGATACAACCGTTCAGTTGCATTTAAAGAAAAAAAATGGACTGAGCGATTGAAGAAATGGGCTAAATTTTTAGAAGTAAAAGAGAAAACGATAAGCAAACAAGTCGAAGACGATATTGCTGAAGAAAATAAAATTATGACCGCTGAAATAGTTGAAAGAAAAATAGATAAACGAGTACCTGCAATTAAAACGGGTAGTGATATACCTAACATAGATACACATTCTGATGCTGTTGGAGATGTTACAGATATGACTGGTGTACATGTTAAAAAGAAAATTGATGATAATTTGATTTTAATATAGGAGTATAATATGACAGATCAAGATAGGGTTTTATATTTAGAATCTGAAATAGAAATAGCCGATTTTTTGGAAGAGCACTATGCTATTGAACGCGATTTAATCTTATCAGAAGATTATGTTGCATTAGACCAACTTTATGATGTTATTAATGAAGGTATCATTGATAGTATTATCGAGTTTTTTAAAAAATTATTAGGTGGTCTTAAAGAAAATTTAGGTGATACATTGAGTGAGTTGGAAAGTACTGTTAATATGTTAAAGAGTAATCTTAATACAATTATTACGGGTTTAAAAAATTCAGATAAAAAAATAGTGTCATTAGATTATAAGTATATAAAAGATGCTAAGAATAGTGTTGCCGATAATATTAAAATATTGATTGATGGTAAAATGAAAGTAATTGCAACTAATCCGGATAAACATATAAGTCTTATTCGTAAAAGACATAATGTGTTTATCAAATTAACTGATCCAGAATATTTGAAAAAACATTACACCACTAAAAAAGCTAACAAATATATGAAAGATATTACTGATGCTATTACCAATGGTAACGGTGACATTATATTGCTCAGATCAATGTATAGTAAAATGGATAATATTATGAATGATGCTGAAACATTTCTAATTGCTAAAAATAAAACAACTGGGACTAAAATAGCTAATAGAAATCTTGAATTCAAATATATTGGAAAAGGTAGTATAACTAAACCTAGAAACCAAAACGGTATGGTTGCTGCTACACAAGCTTATAAATTAGCTAGTACAATTATAATAGGTGAAGTGAAAAAGCTTATGAGTTTATATATTAAGTTTTATGGTAATATAAGAAGAGTTGCTGAAGGTATACTAAACAAAGGTGTTGTTGAGTCATATGAGTATGAATATGATGATAATATTAGTATTATTGCCGAAACGTTTGCAACAGCATCAATTGATGATAATATGAACAATAAGTATGAAAAATTATTAAACGTATTGGATGAAAAGAAAAAGGACCCTAATGATGATGTAGATGATGTGATAAAAGATTCATTGATAGGTGGTGATACTGACGATGATGACATTAGTAATGATAATATCGATATAAAAACAGTTAAAGAAAATTTACTTCGTGAATTGAAATAATATCAAGTATTAACAATTAAATAATTATATAGGAGATTTGACATGGAAAGATTAATAACTAAAGCAGCATATAATGCTACAGTATTATACGTTAACTTATTAACAGAGGATGTTAATGGTGAAATTGGTAAAACTATTACTACAGAAGCATTTGAAACATTTGAAGATTATTTCAGAAACGTTGCTATTGATGAAACAGGTATTGAGCATATGAAATATTATGCTGAACAAGATTATGATAATGAATTGAATCAAGAAGATTTGAATGCATTAAGTGAAAAAATCCAAGAAAACATTAATAAAGATACAACTATTGCTGAAAGTATCTTAATTGAAAATGTTAACGACAATGAAGAACTTAAAGTTTATACTGAAAGTAAGTTGGTGTTATATGAAATGTTTAATGTTATGGGTGGTGGTGAAATTGTAATGAGTACACAAGGTGATACTTTTAAACTACCTACAATTTTTACAGAAAATGCTAGTTTATTTAATAGCAATAATAAGTTATTAAAAGAATTTACAGATGCATTAACTGAAGACTATAGTAATAGTAAAAACCTTGAATTGTTCGTAGAATATATTTATGGGCTTAAAGAAGCTATCAATAGTGAAGAAAGTACAGGTGAATATATTGTTGAAAACATGGGTTATAACCCAACGATGGATAACGACAAAGATATGAAAATGGAAATGGAATATGTATTTGAAACATTAGTTGTTACTGATGATAATGTTATTGAAGAAGAAAACACTAGTAATAAAGTACCTGTTAATGAACAAATTATGAACTTGGCTGAATCAATTGGTATTAATGATGATGAATATATTTTAGATGAAGAAGTTGCCAAACTAGCAGCAGATGTTGGAGACGGTGATGATGACGGTGACGGTGATGATGATACAGTAGAACCCATTAAAGCTAGAACAAAACATGGTAAAGCTGCTAAATGTGCTAAGAAAATTATAGCTAAAAAAGATAAAAAATTAAATGAAATGGCTGATAAAGCTATAAGTAAAATGGGTGAGCTCGTAACAAGTTCATTACCAAAACTTAAAAAAGAACCAGAAACTAAAAAGAAAAAAGGTTTAGTATCTGTTCTTAAAAAAAGTAAATAGTAATCAATAGACCTGTTTATACTACTAGAAGGTTATATCTAACATAATGGGTATAACCTTCTTTTTTTTTATAAGGATTATTATGTACGATATCAATATAATTAGTGCTAAAAATGATAGTTTTGAGAAACTAGAATTAGCTATAGCGTCACACGTTATATATGAGGCTGTTAGAAGAATAAAATCTGATATTACTGAAACACCATCACATATATATGTGAAATTGAAAAATAAAAACATGAACATTTCAAACGTTTTTAATGAAAGTTTTAATCAATGTATGGATGTTGTTAAAGGGTATGTTGTAGAAAGTAACAATATGCGTGATATTGATATAAATATTAATGAAAACATAGATATTTTCTTAACAGATGATATAGATCGTATCAATAAACATGTGTACGATTTAACCGAATATTATTCTAATAACATCGTATTAGAAAATACTGATAATATGAGTGAGTTGGATAAACTTAAATATCAAGCAAAATTAGAACAATTAGAAGAAAAGTCACATATATTAGAAAAAAGTATAATCAATGAATATAAAATAAATATAAATGAGAATCTTGTTATTAAGGAATTATATAATAATAGTTTAGATAAATATCTTATAAATGAAACTATTAAGGCATTTATAGGAAACGATGTTGAGTATTGGTCATTGGGCTTAAATGAGTTGCTTGAAGATAATCCCCATGATAAACCAACATTTGTATATAAAGATAACAGTACTCATACTATATAATATTGATGAGGTGAATAAATGAACAATATTTTTAATAAGACAGGATTATATGGACAACATGATGTGTCTAATAGATTTGAGATGATACATAATATTAGTAATAGTTTTCTAACCAGAACACTTACTAATGTATTCATGGAATCGTTAGTGTTAGATGATGGGTATGTGGATAATTATTACAATGATATAAAAGCAGTAGCTATGAGTAGATTTAAAAAACTCATATCAGAAGGATATATTAAAACAACAGATAAATCCACTAACTTTATTATAGAATGCGAAGATGTTTACAAAACATTATCTAGCAAGTATTCTAAATTGATGAATGAAGATATAACGGATGCTGAAGGAATATATCAAACTACTATTAAATATGATGAATTTGTTAAAAACGAAGCAATGGATATTCCAGATGTAATATATGAAAAAGTTGTAAAAGTTGTATTAGATGAAATGAAGGATATGTCTATAGATTACATATCTGAATCATTAGAAGATATATCAGATGCTGTGAAAACTGAAATACTTGTACGTAGAAGTAACCCATCCTTATTTGAGAATATATCGTATTCTGTTACTGCTGCTACAACAGGTGATAATGTTTTAGATGTTTTTAATGAAACATGTTTGATATATACTATATATGAAACATGTAACACTTTAAATGTTTTAAAAGAAGGAGTTGAGTTAACCTCAGATATTCATAATACAATGGCATCTATAAAACTTGTAGATATTGATACATTGATAGAAAATTATAACTTAGGTGAATATGTTGATGATTTTAAAATAGGTGTAACTGAAATGTTGAACGAAGCCAATACTCCAGGTAAAATAATGTCCATTGAAGAAGATATTAAAAGAATTAGAACATCTATGGAAAATGGTACGCATTTATATAATACTAAAATAGTCGATCCTATAGGTTGGACATTAGAGTTTTATAATACTACAATAGATAACGATCTAGATGATTCCATTAATCTATTAGAAGGTATTCTAGAACAAATCGAAATAAAGAAAAATCAATTATTGGCACAATAACTTAATAAGTTATCTATAAACGCTGGGTTTAATGTTATTTGATATCTTTTAATCAAATCTATATTAAACATATCTTTATGATTGTTAATGATGTTCTCATCAAGGGTTTGGTATTTAGTAATTGTATCTATATCTAACCAATCAAACATTAGCTCCATTGTAGTTGGTGACAATGTTTGGTATCTAGAAATTTTATAGCTATTAAATTTAAATTCCATATAATGTGATAGTATAAAACCTTCACTCATTAGAGAATATTGTGAAACATATGTCATGTTTAAACGACTTTTGTATTTCAATATTTGAGTTTCTGTAAATGAACGATATTTAGATAACACAGCTAAATCTAATACATATACTAATCTACTATTTAAAATAGTATCACTAATATTTTGATTAACACATAATGCTTTTGGATCTAAAAACCCTGCCATTTCAATCATAAATGCATCTGTAAATGTCTGATATTTAGATAGATACGTGGTATCTAGTTTATATATATTATCCCTAATCACTGTTTCAGATAAAACTTGATATTTAGATATTAAACGTTTATCTAATCTGTTAAAATATGTTGTAATTTGTGATTCGGTTAGATAAGCATATTTACTTAAAAGAGTCCAATTTAAATCATCAGCATGGTTAGATAAAAATTGATCTGTTAAAGTATGTTGATATCTGGAGATTCTAGATTTATTCAACTCGTTATAATGTAACTCTAAGAAAGATTCTGAAAATTGAATAAATTCCAATGCTATGTTTATATTAATATGTGACAAATATGTATTGACCATTGTCTCGGAATCTACACTAGTTGATATTAACAATGATGTGAAATTAAGAGATCCTATATGATTATTAATTGTTGCTGATGTTAATTTCTGATATCTACTAACTATATCACCATTTATATTTAAAGCTAACCAATTGGTATCTATCCAATTAGAGTTAATTTCTCGATATTGACATAGTATATCAATATCAATATACGCTATGTGTGTAGCTATAAAATTCATATCAGTAGCACTACATATACTGTCTTGATATTTAACGATATACGGCCAATATAACCACTCTCGTAATATATCTATGGTTACCCTATCCAATTCTTGATATCTAGAAATAATTTTAGGGTTAAGTTTGTCATGGTTATTTATAATAAAACTATTTGTTAACTTAGTATTGTAACCTAATAACTTCCAATTCAATTCATTTGTAAATAGGATAATTATTTCTTCTGATGTATTCGTTAACGATAATAAATCCCATGATATATTTCTATCTCGCTTAATTTTAATTGCGTTTTTTTTCAGATAACAATAATTCTGTTGTTCAAATAAAACTTTCATAAATGCTGTGTTAAATAAATTATTATTCATACAATTCCTTGATTATAAATATTATATAGTTGTTTTACAAAAAACAGAGTAGGGTATGAGATGTGATTGTTTATATATATTTTTTATACATTTATTATTTCACCTACATTTGATGACAGTTTATCAACTTCTTCTTGTAATTCAGGTCTTAATTTTTTAAAATACATTCTATCATCAACTTCTACAAAAGGTGTTAATATGAAATTTAAACCTGGATCGTTACTAGGAGCATATGTTATAGAAACTCTACCTAGGTAACTTGGATGTATGTTTCTATATCTTAGTGGTATTTCCGTTCTACCACTAGCACCTTTACTAGCTATAGATTGTGGGCCTTTAATAGACGCTTTAAGCATACTAAACAGATCAATGTTGTTGAACGATGTGTTATCATAACGTATTAATTCTGATATGGTTGAACTATTACTAGATATAATTGATTTCAATAAAAAACTAGGACTAATTCTTTTAAATATAGTTTGAAGTTGACTAAATGTCACAGTACCTTTATCATTAAACAATCTATTGTTAGAACTGTTAAATTTAACTATAAGTGGTATAAGCATATATTCATAGAAACGCAATCTCTTATTACCTAAATCCATATTGTCTTGTTTCATCAATTTATTAAAATTTTTCATCATCCATTTTACAATATGATAAACATCTTCTTTGTCTTTATCGTCTATGTTTAACACAAATTTTGTTTGTTCATCAAATATTTTTTCAAAAGAAATTAGAACTTTTTCACCTTTTTTAGTATTATTTGGATTAGTTGTAAACGAGTTAGTGAATTTCTTAAAATAATAGTCAGGTGATTTAAGAGAACTATATCTAAATTTAGGCATTTTAGAAAAAAGAGTGTGTAGAGATATAACCACATCGGTTTTAAGTTGATCTGTTATACTGTCTTTTTTAACTAACAAATATGTATTTTTTTGCAATTCAAACACATCTATATTTTGATTTATTAAAGCTTCATTGTATTCTGCAGCATTATTTTTACTATGTAATATTTTAATATCATCGGTTGTTAAATCAAAAAACTCTAATGTTTTAGCCATTCCAAATTTAGCTAAGTAATAAAGCAATGTTGGTATTTTCTTTTTAAACAGATGTATTTTATATTCACGACCATTGTATATTGCCCCTGTCATTGATTCTATAGATGTTTTATTACCACGTAAAAAAACACCCATCATTAAAGTTTTAAGAACTAAGACATTGTTTAATTTATAGAATTTGTCAACTATTTGATATATAGGAACATACTTAACACCGTTGTATATAAAATAATTATCATTAATCAATTTAAAGAAAAATAATGGTAAAGTATATTCTTCTTCTTTATATTCTTTATTCTGATCTATAACACCTCTGATTCTGAATTTAAGATTTATCAATATCAATCTAGATTCTTCTATATTTTTAAACTTCCTGCTCTCAATAACTTCTTTTTCAGGACGTATCTCTGAACCCAAATATGTTATACCATCAATTTTTTCAAGAGTACCAGCTATAACGTCAATATATTGTAATAAGTTATCGTTAGCTTTTAATTTTAAAAAATCGTTATTAAACGGTTCTCGTTTAGACACATCGTCTTGAATAAGTTTGTAAATGTTGTTAACATGTTTCATAATAACCCTCATAAATAATATGATGAAATGTTAACATATCATATAGAAACATGTCAATGTATTTTTAATTTTATAATAGTTGTATATAGTTTATTATGTGGATTTTATTAAAACTTATTCTATGACCGTTGTAACTTTTTCATATTTAACATTAACCGAATCAAGTGTATTGAGGGTTTTGTTATCTACTACAATAACATGTTTCGCCCCTTTATATATATCTTCAGATGTTGGGACGTCTACAGCGCCTACAATTCTACTAATACCCAACATCCATGTTAATCTTCTCAATGTATTGGTTTGTATAGTATGTCTATGTTTAAGGGAATTATATGTATTATATCCCACACTATTCCCAAAATGGTTTGCAAAATCTTGGACTCTGATATTATTAATATTTATTAAATATTTGATAAGCTTAATATCATCGTCATCATCATCAGATATATCATATTTTACAATTTTATCATTAACAACTTGTTTAATTTCCGATGGATCGGGTTTTGTAAACATTTCTTTAACTTTAAATTTATCAATAATATCTGTGTAAAATTCTTCAGGAACTTCAATTTCTCTATCAAAAATATCAACGACCATTAAATACCTCATATAAAATATACCCTATATTAACATATCTAATATTAATAAACAAGAAAAAAAAAACAGGGTAGAGTTTACCCTGTTATAGTTAACTAGTTAATTCCTGATCAATATATTATTAATCATGTTTATACCAATATTCTCAATATCTAGTTTAGTTAAAATATTTGAAATTATTTTAAGTTGGTGGATTTTAAGTAAAGCGTAAACTCTGTTGTTAGTAGAACTATATATTTTAACACCTTTACTGTTTTCATAAACAGTGTATTCTATAACCATTTTTTCTTGAAATCCAGCATATGTTGACATACTTTTATTTAAATTATTACGAACCATTAATATATTATCAACAATTTTAAAATGTTCAGCAGCATCATTATACATTTTATTTATAACTGCTATTAATACTTCCATACCAATCATATCAAATACAAACCTAACATCCTTATCTATAGTGATTTCAAGATTAGTAAAATGTGTTAGCATTAGTGTTGATGTTACAATTCCTGTTTTATGATGGTTATACTTGTATCGGCTTAAACCTAAATCATAATCATCAGGTCTGTTATTAAAACTAACCCTTATAGCTACTTTAAAAGTTCCTATAATAAACACACTTCGTTTAATACTATTAGTACTTTTCTTATCTATCATTACGACTCCTTATGGTTAATTTCGTAATTTAACAACATCTTTTTCAATTTGTACCAAACTATCTAAAACAACATCATCTCGTACCAGTTTATCAAAACATACACTACATATATTGCGGGCGTTATCACCTATAACACTTTTAAGAACATTATCAACCTCACTATTGATACGATATAATTTATCTTTTTTTGAATCATAACCTTGACAGTTATCGATATCACATTTAGTGAGTTTTGTATCAGACAATGGTTCTGTTGCTACAATTATTTTAACAGCTTTATCTTTAAAACCTTTTAACCTAGCTTTACGTTGTTTTAAAGATTTTGAAAATCCAATATCAACCATCTCAATATAATAGCTAAGTTCACCATTAGGCAGAGGCCTCAGTCTCCCACTTATTTGGTTGGCAATATTGGGATCTGATGTATATGGTCCCATATTTAACATCGCTCCCAAATTCTCAATATCCATACCTTTACCCAATATCTTATTAGTACCTATAATTATATCAGAACCAGTAATATCCATATGTTTACATTTGCTATGTAAACATGTAAATGTTTTATGTTTAAAAACTTCTAAACTTTTTAAATATTCCAATGTATCATTAATCATATTGATTCTAGGTATAGCTATTGCTATTTTTCGGTTTGTTTTTTTAATAATCATTTTTAACATTTTTTCAATAGTAGTTAAATATGTCTCCCAATTATTAATATCACTATATATATAATTGCTCCAACCATTTAAATCGAAACCATATTTTTTACCATCAGATATTTTTTTATCAATATATTCATCAGGATATGTATTATATACACCTAAATAGAAAACAATATTTTTATTAATAGTGTTTTCCTTATCTATAAATGTTGAACGAGGTAGCACATTTTTTAACATATATGCTTCTATATAATCGCTACGACTAATAGTTGCTGTTAAATATAAGTTGTATTTAATATCAACCAATGAATCTATTTTAAAGGTATTAATATAATTAGTATGAGCTTCGTCAATAATTTTTAAACCAACACCCATTTTATTAAAAAGTTTTATAGCTATATTTCTATCCTTTTTCATAACATTTCGTATTGTCGCATGTTGTAATATATACAATACTACATTAGTTTGATCATCATCTATCACCTTTTGCACACCTTTTTTTTGTTTAATGTATACACATTGATCATATTTCAAATTAGTATATGTTTTTATATCACGCAACCATTGATCTACTAATTTTTGACTATCAACAATTATGACACTTTTAACACCTAAGTATTTTGCATAATATAACGATAGAAAAGTTTTACCAGCCCCAGTATGTAGATTTAAAACATTATTATTATATTTAGCCTTTCTCAAGAAGTTTGTTATTCTCCACTGTTCGTCATCACGAGGTTTGATATTATGTTTCCACTTATAATCTATACCAACAACATGTGGCATAAAATCATTATTGTACTCAATATCACATTTCTCAATTACTGGTGCTAATTTGTTTTTTGAAAAATACCTAGGTATGATTACAGTATTATTATCTTCATAAACCATTAGTGTGTTCTTTAAATTGTGATATATATGATCAAATACAGATGTTAGTTTAACCAAACTATCGGTATTTTCAAACATATCATAATTTTGTATTTCGATCCTATTAGGATGTATAATAACTTTAGATTTCATCAACCCTCCTATTAACTAACATTAACAAATATAACATCACCATTCTCAATAACCAATCCCTGTTTGAGCTCTAGCTCTCTATAATACATATCATATATGTTGAGTGGTATAGGTGCCTTTGGTTCAAATATTTTGTTATCTATAATAAAATTTATAATAAAATCGATATCAAATATTGTTGATATTATTTCTTTAGTAACATGTTCCATATTAATATTTTTATATGCTACAACACCTTTTGTAAAAGACATGATATATGCGTATGCGTAATTAGTTGTATCAGTTTTATTAAATGTGTTTTTATAACTTAACAATATTTCACTAGCATTATACCCGGTAACATCAATTATACTTTTCATATTTTTTCTTGCAGTCATAATTTGTTTACGCGACTGTAATATACTCTTTTTAATACTATGCATAATTTAATTCCTATAAAAAAGAGCCGCTATCAATTATAACGGCTCGTAATTGAACTTAAACAGAATAAAGTATTTTACCATTAATAACATACTCATCTGGTCTATTACTTAATAATACAATATCACTGTTTATATTGTCAAGAGCATCATTATGAGATATGATAAAAACTTGATCTATTCCCAATAGATCACATTGAGCGTTTAGAATGTCTAAAAATATTCTTCGTTTACCACTATCAAGTGTAGCATCAACCTCATCTAAGTACATTATTTTATACTTATTTTTCTTTATTATTTCAGCTAACATACCCATAGATACAGTTAATTTAATAATCGCTTTTTCACCATCAGATAATATGTCAAACGATCTATTTAATTCAGCATTACGCAAAACTATATCAAATTCTTTTTCTGTAACATTGAAATCAATAACCATACCATCATAAACTATATCCAATAACTTATTAATATTAACTCTAATAGATTCTAAATATGAACGAGTATATACAAGAGGTATTCCTTTCTTAATATCAAGAGAATCTTTAACTATTTTAATTTTTGTATAATTTTTCTCAAGTTCATTTTTAGTATCTGTATAACTATTTTTTTTATCAAGCATTATTTTATACTTGGTTAACTTAGAATTTAATGAATGTAATTTATTATTTATATTATTCAATTCAGTTTCAAAAGTATATATATCGTTCTTAATTGAGTTATACTCATCTTTAAGTAATTTATATAAATCAAAAGTTTCTTTAATATCAATATACTTATCTTTACTAATTATCAACTCATCGCGTTTATCCAGATTACTTAAAACATTTTTATATTTAATCAATTCGCTTCTTAATTCATTAATATTAAGATTGTAACTATTTATACTAGTTTTGATGTTCTTATGTTGTGTTTTATATTCCACTAGAGTAGTGTTTAAATGGTTCAATAGCTCAGTATTATCAGAATTTTTGTTTTTAATGATTATCAGTGAATCTAATTTATTGGATAATTTCACATATGTTTTAATATAATTAGTCTTAGCTAAAACATCATCAATAAACACAGTAATGTTGTTAATATCTAACGAACTTATTTTAATAATATTTTCTTTTTCAATATTAAGTATATTAAGTACAAATGATACTATATCGCTATCAGAGTTACTTAAGTCTTCAATTAATTGATTAAAGTTATTTATATTAAATTTAATTGTTTTTAAAGACAATAACTCTTTGTTTAATTCATCAAGACTATTTTTATCATCTATCAATTTTTCTTTAATTTCTTCAAGTTCAGTTTTACCATTTTTAAGGTCATATTTATCAATAACATGTATAGCATTTTTGATGAAAGGACATGTATCTATAACACAATCAGTTGGTCTACTATCCAATAATTCAATATTGCCAAAGTTGCTATCTATTTCACTATATCGTTTATTTCTTTTTTCAATAGTTTTAACTACCTCATTGATAGAATCTTCAATATTCTTAATATGTTTATCCACTGTTTTATCATCATATATACCCAAACCATGTGATAAGTTATTATTTTTAAATTTCAATATTTTCTTAATATATTTGAAAACATTAATTAATTCATTCAAATTATCAGTATATTGTAACAATGACTGGGTTAATTCAGAGTCATAATCTATATCAGATTTTATACTAGATATTTCTTTTTCAATTTCTACTATCCTTTGATCTATATCGCTATCTTCTCCATTTAATTCAGATATTTTGGCTTTAGTAGAGTCCATTTTATCATTATAATCTATTAGTTGAATATTTAATAATTCTAATTGTTTTTTAATAATTTTACCATTTTTTGTCACACTATCTATATTTGCGACACATGTTTCCCTATTAATATCTCCTATTATATCATTCAAATTATCCAAATCTTCGTTTAATATTCCCATTCTCATATCTATATCTTTAGGCACTTTTAAAACTTCAGGTTTATTAAGCTTGATATCATTTAACTTAGAATCAACCGATTTATAACTATCATTAAGTTTACTTAATTTAGTTACAATACTATCCCTATTTTCACTATATGTTTTTATTGAACCTTCGATAGTATCAATATGTTCAAGTATAGTATCATTATCGGGTATATCGTTCAACATATTCGTATACATATCTATTTTAGATTTCAGTACTTTATATCTACTACTAACTATAGTAAAAGCTTTCATATATTTACTTATATCAGGTAACAATTTACTAATATATGTTTTGCGCTCAGCTTTAGATAATGTTATGAAATTATCTACTGTTGAACCAATTGCTCCTAATTTAAAATAATCTTTAGTTAGACCAAGTTCTTGTTCCAATATACTATAGTAAGATTTTACATGCCCTGGTTCGTTTAATTCAATACCATTTTTAGACACATAACATTTTGTTGTACCTCTTTTACCTTTTTTATAATATATTCTACAATCATATTCATTTTCATCATTATCAATAATAACTTGCTTATACCCATCTTCACCCTCAATTATAGGATTACCTCTACCATCATTAGAATGTGGAAAAGGTTGAGCATGGGACATAGCTGTTGTTTTACCAGAACCATTATCGCCTTTAAATAAAATCAATCTATTACTAGTCTCACCTTTTTCATAAAAATTGAGTTCAAATCTATTGTTATCTAGTTTGGATAAGCCGATAAAGTTTTCTAATACTAATTTCCTAATACGCATATTAACCCTCCTTTAAAAAACCATATTATAATATTTATAATATGGTTTGTAAATATTTATTATGTTTTTTTTATTAATCATGGCATATATTTGATATGAATTATACTATATACATGTACGTTATATTAATTTGTATTTGAAATGATATTAGTTTTTTAGGTGGGTTTATTTTTTAGGTTGTCGTTTAGTTAAAAGATATAGTCCTAGAACACCTTCGTTTATAACATGTCTAGCACCAGAACCATCAACATTGAGCATACCTATTTTCTTTTTCATTAATTGTTCAGCTTCGATATTAGCTTCTTTAGAATATAATGATCTTACGCTAACTGAGTCACCATCAAAGTCCCCACCAATATCCTTTAAGTAAGCAGATGCAACTTGTATAGTATCCATATGTTGTACATTGTGTTTATTTATTGTACCATCTTTTTCACGCACCAATATTGGAAATGTTAAACAACCTGCAAAATTAGTTATATTATCAACAGTTAACATTCTAACTCTACTAAATAGGATGTTGTGAAAATGTTCCATAGGATATCTGGTCAACACTATCATTTTACCAGGAAGTAGGTTAGCGTGAGCAACTTTTGATAATAATTCTAACCATGTAAGTCTAATTGGTTTTCCTTGAACATTCACTAGGGATTCCTCCGGTAGAATGTCGTTTTTAAAATCATATGCTAGATATGCTACATCTTTTTTATTATACTTAAATTCTATATAGCTCAACCTAAAATCATGATCCCTAATAAGTTTTTTAAGAACCAATTCTATTTTATCGTGAGTGTAATTGTTTTCGATGTTTATTATTTCATCATTTGATATATCTCTTGACACTAGTTCATTTTTAGAATTAAGAACATACATTTTATGTACATGTGATTTGATATAAGCGTGTATAACATCATGTATTAATGAAACTAATATGGGAAAATATAATGATATTACATGTGGTAATGGTAATCCTGTAGTATCATATGTGACAGGTACATCCGTTGGCTTGTTATGAGTCTTAGATGCTACTGATAAAATACCTCTACTAGAATAATCAATAACCTTTTTAAGAAGTTTATCTTTTATAATACCCTTCTTTTTCGCCAATTTACCTTGAAAATATTGGTATATTATAAGTAATTGTGCATTGATTAACGCATCAACTTTATTAGATACAAAATCCAAATCCATAGTAGCGTTGTTGATATTATTACGTGTTAGGTTTATTAATTTTATGTAATATTTATTTAAATCATCTATGAATAATTTACCACTAGCAACATCAGACATGTTTAAATCTCTATAGAAGGGTGGTATCACCAACCACTTATCTGTAAATATTTCATCTCGTGTCATTTTATTTATTAGGTCAACTTTAGTTTTTTTAACAGGACTCGGATTTTCACCATATTCGAATCTTAACTTATTCCAATTTTTATATACAAAATCAACACCACTAATACCATTAGGATCTTTAACCATTTCACCATCAATTATATTAAACTTACCTGTAGAATCTAAACATTTTACAATATTACGTTTCATAACTTTTAACATAGTATATATCACTGGTTGCATATATTTTTTACCTAAATTTATATATGCGAAAGTATTTTTACGATCATATGGTGATTTACCAAATATTTCATATGAAAACACACCACCTGCTGTAGGCATCATATCCATATTTAAGTATATGGGATCATATACTTCTTTAATGTTATTGTAATCAACAATTTTCGTAATTTCATTAATATCTATTATCATATAAACTCCATTATTATAGTTATATTATAGTTGATGGTTTTTCACCCATTATATCATCCACATATTCATCTATAGTTTTTGGAGCATCAGCTGTTATATATGAATATCCGTGAATCATCTGAATAACAACATCTGTATCATTAGAATTAGTGGTAACTGTATCTAAATATTTATTAGTCCAACCCCATATAGGTATAAACAAACTATGTTTTATATCATATATATCTTCTATAACACTGTCTATGATTATTGGTTCTGAAAGCATAACTATATCACCAGTACTTATATTTGCTTTGATATAATCTAATTTACGTTCAATGGTATTGAAAAATCTAAATTTAACAGTACCTGTTATCATGTTTGAAAATATCTCAACAATATTGTCACGAATAGATTTCACCGGTATTGATTCTACAATAATCACTTCACTTACACCTTTACCATTTATATGATTTATGAAATCAATAGTGTTGTATGCAAACATATCGATGTCATTATAAAAGTTGTCATCTCCCATAACAGACATAAATTCCATATGAGTTAAACCTAATTCGTTCAAATCATATAAATTGGCTAACACCCCATTATCAGTGTTTAAGAAATCTTTAAAACTCTTCTTTAATAAATTTGGGTCAGTTAATCCAGAATCTATTAAAGAAATGTAGTGTTTCCAATTTGTTAAATACAAAATATTATCTAGTGTTGTTATGAGTTTGGTCTTATTGTACATGATATCTCCACATTATTTATATTATTGTCCTCATTGGTTATTGCTAGATAAACACTACATTAATAAATGTATTTATGAGGTTAACAATGGAAAAAGAAAAATTTATTAAAAGTATAGAAGAAATGTATAGTAATGTTACTGATACTGGTTCTATAGTTCACTTGGAAAATATCGTTGATGATATTTTAGCAACAAATCCTAACATATTCAATGAAGTATCATATGAAGATATTATTAATGAAGTCAATATCGTTAGGTTTGATAAAAATACTCAATTACAAATTTCTAATTTAAGATCAGCTTTATTAGCAGCAAAAGCGTCTGGTGATATAAAGTATAAGAAAATGATTATATTTAGAAGAAAGTATATTGCCCTTAGAAATGAATTAAGAGAAAAGTATAGATCACAAGGTATTGCTTTAGCTAGAAAAGCTGCTTTAAATAGAAAACAACATAAAAATTAAAAAACCTATCTTGACATTTAGTAGTACAATATGATTTAATGGTTATTATTTAACCATGGAGGTCATCATGTCTACCAGTAAACCAATCGAAAAATCATTAATGTTTGACACGTACGATGAGTACACGCTAACTATAAAATCATTTTTAAAACAGATTGATTTTAAAACAAGGAACAACATCGTATCTGTAAAAATAAATGAAAATGTTACATTAGAATTAACAGAATCACAATACTATGTGAATTTAATAATATTAAAACCATTTATATATTTCAATATCAGTATATCTGATACAAATATTATGACAGATACAACTGTTAAAGAATTGGATAAACATATTGATCAAAATATACTTCAACCATTATTAGATTTAGATATAGATAGATATATTGTTAAGAAACTGATAGCAGAAGCAATACAAGAATTGACTACTTTAGCAGCTAAAGCCAATACCTATATAGGTTCAACTATAAATATATATGATATAATACATTTATCTTTTAGAAATAAAGAATTTAAAAAACTACTAGACTATCATATAGATCCAAACGAACCTGTAGACACAGCTGAAAAGAAAATTAAAATAGCGTTAGATAGAATGTTGAGTATTTTAAACAGCGAAGATACTTGTTTAAAGAATTTTCTCCATAGTGGTGTTGGTATCAAACCTAAACAGTTGCAAGAGACCTTTTTAGTTGAAGGTTTCAAAACCAATATGATGGGGGGTGTTATACCGACACCTGTTAATACTTCCCTTATACGTGGACTGAGATCAGCTAGCGATTTATATATAGCATCAGAAACAGCTCGTAAAGCCGCAATATTAATATTCGGTGGTACTAGTAAGGCTGGTTATTTAACAAGGAAATTTGAGCTATTATCATTGGATACTGAGAGTATTATTTATGGTGATTGTGGTAGTGAAACGCCTTTAAACATTTTTGTGAAAAATGAGAACATTTTAAAAACAATAGTTGGTAAGAATATTATAGGTACCGATAAACATATTACTATGGATGATACCGATTTAATAGGCACAACTGTTGGTGTTAGATCACCTATCACATGTGCTTACAAAACAAAAAATAAAGTATGCTCAAAATGTTTTGGTAATAAGAAAATGTATGAAGTTACAAAAGATTATCATGTTGGTATAGTTTCAACTTTAAGTACTACGGAGCCGTTTACACAAACAATATTGTCTACCAAACATATGTCTAAGATTAATGTTAATGAAATTGAATGGCCGGATATCATTAAAAATAACTTCAATATAGATAATAATACCATCATACCAAATAACAATGATTTCACAATAACTATTACAAATGAAGATGTTGCTAGAGGCCGAGAACACATGGAAATTGTATCAATGACTATCTCATTACATAATGGAGATGTTGAAGAGGAAATAGTTTTACCAGTCAAATTAACAGCAAATATCCAATTTGACACAATAGAACATGAAGATATTGTGATAACCGGTGATACTTTAAATAAAATTGTTTTCACATTTATAGTTCATAATCAAGAAATATCAGAATCACTAGATATGTTGTTATATTTATTTGATCGTAAAAACGATTTATTAGATGGAGATTTTTCGACATACTATAACAATTTGCTACAATTAATAGAATTGAACGGTATTGATATTGTTAGCTCACATGTTGAATTGTTAGTCAGTATGATGATTAGGGATAGTGGTGACATATATCGTGATATAGATTTAAGTAGTCCAGACATAACTGTTGACGACTATAGTATATTAAGATTATCAGAAGCTATTAAAACCAAATCTCAGTTTGTTGGCTTCAGTTTTGAGAAATTGAAAAAACAATTAGATGATCCTCGTTTCTATATGAATAAAAAACCGTCAATGATAGAATCATTATACGAATAAGAAAAATACCTTTAAAACAATATAATAAGTATATATAGGGATTTGTAATGAAACCAATACAATTAATTGATTATTCTAAAATAAATAATAGTATACCAAATATATCATCATTAAAAGCATATGCTGCTAACGATGATATACGTTTCAAATATTTTAACCCACATACTAACAAGTATGTTGATTTAACAAAATATCTGGATTCAATTCAGATTACTAATAATTATAGTACATCATTTATGAGTCTTATTAATATTAAACTCAGAACGTCTAATAAAATAGCACATGATGTATATCGTTCATATACAACTATGAAAGATAGTTTATATTTTGAACTAAACATAGATCGAAATATTGTAAATAAACAAAACTTACCCATAGGGTATGGTTCAATATATGATATCCTGAATACAACTTCTGATAGTACAACTAGAATATTTGGAAAGAAACCATATAATGATGTTAAGTTAGTATTAGTTGATTTGATAAACATAAACCCTATCAATGAGCAAGATGTTGTAGTTTCTAATATTGTGGACGATAATTCATATAGCTATATGTTGAGTTTATCGCTAGTTGTTAAAGATGCTTTATTATATAACCGTAAAACGTTTTCTGTTAATAGAAATGCTGTTACTGTTGGTGAGGTTATTAAAGATGTTGTGAAAAAATGTTCGTATAAGTTAAACGAATTAGTTATTAAAACTCAACCAGTAGATAACACTAACAGACAACCCACTATAAATTTATATAATAGTGACTTTAATAATATGCTAAACGAGCTACAAAACAATGTAGGAACATATATATTTGGACATAAATATTATGTTGATGGTAAATATTTAACATTATGTGATAGTCAAAAAGAATTAGGGCGTGATGATTATGATATCCATTTCGAAATAATGAGCAAGGATACTGCTGCAACATATAAAATCCCTAGAGGTTTTTTAATAGGGGATGTTACGACAACAACAAATAAACCTATATATTGTCCTATAGCAGAAGATAGTGTTCAGATTATAAATACAATAGCTTCTACAAAAGAATTGTATGGTGATAGCTTAGAAGTATCATATAAAGGATATGTCGTAGATGTTCGTTTACCTAAAAACCTACAAGAATATAATCTTAGTAAAAAAGCGTTTCGTAAAAAAACAATATTGAAACAAAATGATAGTATTTTTTTTGAAACTAGAATAATATCTGAATATAATGATAAAACATTTAATATGTTGATCAATGTTGAAAATGTTGATATGGATATGTTTTCATTTAACAAACATGTATATGTTCATTATGATGATAAAAATATTGGTAAACTATATAATGGTAAATATAAAATAACTGAAAAGGTTCTATTATATGATATATTTAATCAAATAAAACCATTGATTCCAAGAGTCATGTTAAAACTAACAAAAGTTGTTGAAGAATTGACATATGATCATCGTGAAATGTTATTTAACCAACACTATATTGATAATAAAACAATTGTCAAGAATGCTGATAAACAAATAGTAGTATCGGATTTACAACTTAACCCAAACAGTTATAATGAGCCTACAATGTTATTAATGAGTAACCTTAGAATGAATCAGATAAATAAAATATCAGATTATAGGCTTTTTGTAAAATTAAATGAATTAAAAGAAAATATTCCTGAACTATCAAACATTACTATATCTAATTATGGTTTAAACTATATTAATACCGGTACATCATTAGTAGCCTATAAAGATATATTAGAGAGTAAAAATATATTATATGATAACACTGATATTGATATCAGTATATATAGTGGTACTATTAGAATATCGACTACATCAAAAAATGAGATAACACCCATATTAGGGGAGGATCCAAAATATCCAATAGACTTAAATCATACAAGTTCTATTCCAGAACTATTCGTAGGTATCAGTATGCTTCAAAATAAACTAACTGATATCACACCAATTTTAAAAAATTTAGATATAATTGATATGAATAAACGTTGGGATAGTATCATTATTGTTTGGTTATGGTTGAAATCAGGAGCATTAACTCGAAATGATATCCGTGATTCATATCAGTTAACATGGATGTTATCACCATACTACATATACATGGTGTTGACATATGGTCAAGTAATGTCAGTTAGTAATTATAGAACCATATACTACAAACCCACCAATTTTAATAAAATCGATAACATAGAAGACATCAGTATTGGCGATATCATAATATTTAAATTATCGGATGGTGTGGACAATTATGCCTCATATTATGCTGGTAGTTTATTACATAGAACCAGTGATCATATATATGTAGCTATAGGTGACATATATCATAAATTTGAGATTTTGAAGATAAAATATCAAAATAACATTATATATAATAATGATTTACAGTTTATAATAGCTGGTCATATTGACAGTGTGCCTAAAAAAGATAGTATTTTAGACACTCCTGATGTTCTAATAGTATAGTAATGGAGTTGTATGAATATTTACAATGAATTGACACTAGATGTAGATGATTACGGTAACAGTATCATTCTGAATCATGCTAAAACAGCATTAGTGCAAATGTATCATATAATAATAGTTTTAGCTGGTGAAGCATATCCGTTTAGCTCTATCGGTATAGGGTTGCAAGATTATCAATTTAATACCTTGACAAACGATGTGTTAGATGAACTGAGTAGAAGTATCTCTAATATTTTTTTGGATGAGATCCCAATATTGAGAACAGTTACGATATCGATAAAAAAAGATGATAATATTAATGGTTTGGTTATAATGAGCATCGTATATAACGTAAAAGATGATATTACACAATATGGGGTTGATTTTAGATTCAACAATAATATATCTAATGGTATTAGTGCATTTATACATAAAACAATATAACATCTTAAAGGAGTATGTGATATGGACGAAATTAAAAAAAACAATGCGAAAGAAACAACAAGCGTAAGTGGTTGGGATAAGGTGATTGAGACCAACACACCTGTGTTAACACGACAAGAACAGACCCAAAACACCGGTGAAATTAGTAGTAGGGAAAGATTGGACTCAATTAAAACAACAATAGAACAACAACCTGGACAAGAGATTGAGTCACCATTAGGAGTTAGTACTGACAATGATACCAAAATAGAACATGTAACCGAACCAGATACTGCCAATATTCAAAACACCACAGTACAACGAAATGTGGCACATGCTGTTGAAAAAAAGAACCCTTTAAAAGAAGTAAGTAATGTACAGCAACCAAAACCAATTATAAAAAAGGAAAGATCTTTTACCAATGATGATTTATCTAAATTAATAGCACAAAAACTAAATCTTGATAATATGGTTATTAAAAACCCTATTGATGATAAAGCTAAACAAATATTATCAAGAGTAAAAGAAACTAAAATTAAATATATGACTAAAACAAAAAAAATAGTGTTATTTAATTCTGGGTATGTTGTTGATGTGAGACCTATAACATTTGCTGAAAAATTAACAATTAAATCAGCTAGAAGCGAATCAGAACATCATCAAAAAGAAATACTATACAAAATCATTTGGGATGCTATTGTAAATAGTAATATTGTTGGTTATAAAAACGGTAAACCTTCTTTTGAAGATTGGTTAAAGATCACTAGTTTTCTAGATGAACCTATGTTGGTACATGGTCTTATTGTTAACAGTATTGTTGATAAACTACCTATAACAGTAACATGTAACAGTATTGTTGAAAAAGATGATCCTGATAATAAAGGTCAGAAAATTAAACAAGTTTGTGGTAATGAAACTGAAATGTCACTTAAAGTAGATGAATTATTACAAATAAAAAATGATGAGACATATGATAAATTTAGAGAATTATTATATAGTGAGAAAGATACCGTTAAATTATTAAAGGATTCTCCAATGGCACAGACTGAGAAAATACTATTAACTGATGGTGTTGTTTCAGAAATCAGAATACCTTCATTACAAGATAGGTTAGAAATACTTAGTGTTGCAACTGATGAACAATATGCTGATTATGCACATATATTACAAATAGCAATGATGACTAAAAACATTCTATACCCAAATATAGAATTATTAAAAAATACTGGCGACTTAGAATTTATAGCTGATACAAATATTGAAGAAATTTACAATTATTATCATAATATCACATCCACCACCGATATTGATAAAATTGATGTAGCTATTGAAGAGTTTTCTAATAAATATGATGTACATATAGGTACACCTGAAATTAAATGTGGGAGTTGCGGGGAGGTCATAGGCAATAGGTGGATTAATGTCTTAGGCCTCCTCGATGGGGTCATCGATGAAACCTTTTAATCTAGATACAACATATGTTGAGAAAAGCGAAGCTGTTAATGAAGAGTATGCCTCAACTATGGATGAGATTATGGGTTTCTATTTAGGTATGGATAAAACTGTACCGCTGAATGATATTATGTACAAATACGATATGTTCATGTTAGATAACATGTATAAATCGTTTATGAGAATACAGCATCCTGAAAAAACAGAAGATGATGAAAAATTATTATTAAATGGTGTCGAACAAAATTAAAGGAGGTGTTATGACATACGCAGTACCATATAGTCAAGATTTTTTAGATAGAAACAAAAATATGCTAAAAGAAGAAGGTTTAACAACAAATATTTTAGATTATAAACAATCAACAGACATTATTGAAAAATCTCTTAATGAGATAACAACAAGTGTAGGTAGTTCACTAGGACCATTCGGGTTAAACACTATGGTTGGAGACCCATTAAAAGGAACATATTTTACTAAAGATGGTTACACTATCTTAACCAATATTAAATATGCTAACCCTGGCGAAGCTAAAGTTTTACAAACTATTAAACAAATATCATTTTTACAAATGTCTAAAGTTGGCGATGGCACAACATCTGCAATTATAATTGCCAACACATTGTATAATAGTTTAAAAGATTTGAGAACAAAACATACTACACCGACCCACAAGTTATTATCAATACTTAATGAGATAAAAGATGAAATTTCTGAAACTATTATGAATGAAATATCTAAACCAACTGTAACTGTTGACGATATTAAAAATGTTGCTACGATATCAGCAAACAATGATGTTGAAATAGGTGATGTTATTGGTAAAATATATGAAGAATTGGGAAATGGCGTTACATTGATGGGAACTAAATCAATAGGTAAGGATACACACTATGAGTCTAAAGAAGGCTATGTTGCAGATATGGGCTATTTACACCCTGTTTTTATAACAAATATTAAGAAAAAAACCGTAGAGTTTGATGAACCATTGATAATTATGTATGATGGAACTTTTAGTGGTGCGGATACTAAGTTTATATATAATATTATTAATGATCAAACAGAACCAGATGGTGGGTTAAGAAAACCTATTATTTTTATAGCTAATGGTTTTGCTCATGATTTTACTAATGATTTTCTGATGCATAATAAAAACATTAATCCTAATCTACCTATAGCTGCAATTAGAATGTCAACAGCGACACCTAACTATAAAGAAATTTTTGAAGATTTAGCAATTTATTTAAATGCAGTACCATTAAGATCTATAACTAATAATAAAAACCTATCATGGAGTAGTAATAGATTTGGAACATGTAGAAAAATTGTTATAACTAATAAACAGGCAAGATTTATCGATGGTGATTATGAACAAAAAGTAATGGATGAGCGACTTTATTTAATACAAGATGAGATAGATAGAATTGTTAATAGAACTGATAAAGAAGTTGATTATACTGAAGTTTTAGGTAATTTAAAAGAACGTTATAAAAAGTTACATGGTAAAGTTGCTATTATTTATATTGGTGGTGACACAACTGAAGATAAAACAGCTAGAGAATATCTTGTAGAAGATGCAGCATTGGCTACTAGAGCTGCTGTTAAATCAGGTATTGTTCCTGGTGGTAACTTGAGTATGATTAAAGCGTTGACTATTTTAATAGATAAATGTAAGAACGATGGAAACGAGTTATTAAATGATATTCTAAATAGGTTGTTAGTAGCTTTTACAACACCGTATAAAATGATGTTGGAAAACAGTGGTGCATATGATATAACAATCGATCATGTTGAGAATGATAATATCATTGGTGTTGCACCAGTGAAGAATAAGTTATTAGCAAGAATCGATGAGATTAAAAAAATGTATATTGAAAAAAATATAGTTTATAATATGGTGACGGAGCAATATGAAGATAAAGATTGGTCAGTTATTAACCCAACATTAACTGAATTGGTTATATTAGAAAGTGCTTTTAGTATTATTGGACTACTATTAACAACAGGACAAATTCTTATCGACACTCCTAGCATTGTTAGATAACTATTAATTAAAAATTCAAATCAAACAAATTATTTAAACACATCTATCATAACACATATGTTAACAAAAATATAAACAATATATAGGATGAATTATGGATAAAACAACAGTTATGAATATGAAATTATCTTTAATTGTGGAAGATATGCTAGAAGCATCCACCATAGGGATTGGTAAAACTACTATATATAACCTAGCTTCTGAAAGAGATAAATTTTTTAAATTAGTTGACGATTATATGAAAAAAAGACAAGATTCCAATATTTTAACAAATGATGGTTCACCTGATGGTCGAATAGTTTATAATTTTCTAGGATTATTAGTTATTGGTCTAGATCTCGTCAAAGCACATGTGAAAACAAATCACAGGATTGATGCGAATATCATGAGTGTTATAGATAAATGTGTTAGTATAATCAGAGTTGTTAGTATTGATTCAGTTAAAGATAATTTAACACATCATTTTAGAGAAACTTTTTTGAAATATAAATTATATTTTAATAAAATGTATGTTGACCAAGGCATTGATAGATTTATAAAAGAAAAAATTGAGACACTAGAAACATATATAGATATGCTAATAGAAGGCGTTAGCGTAAATTCAATTGGGATTAATCACAATATAATGAGAAAAGGTATTGATGATGCCAATTATGCAACATTGAAAAGTTCAGATATGTTAATATCCGAATTTTTCGATACCGCATATTGATAAAAAATGTGATGAAATCTAGAATAATTTTCACCACATCATATCTTTAAAATCACTATCTTATAATGATTTTGAAAACATGAGTGGTGTTGGTTGCTTTAATAATCGATCCACTTTTTCTTTTTTTTTGTTACTATTGACATAATACTTGTATTCCTTCCTAATAAATATCGTAACTTCGATATTAGAATCACAATCGTGTTGATTAAATATATGCTTAATTCACACACATATACAACATTGCAACTACCCTAATATATGTGTTAAAAAAAAAGATTGACATTTTATACACATAGTCGTTATAATACACACTAATATTGTATAGGATTTCATATGGTATCTTTTAAAAAACCCATACTTCACGAAAAACTAGAAATAGACAACAGATTACAATCTGAAAAATTATCTATGTATAGGATGATCACAAACCCCACTGGTAAATATAGTGCAATGGTTGCTAATAGGGGTATGATGATTGAAATGTTGGATATGAAATTTGTTAAATTACTAAAAGAACGTAATTTTACCACTAGAATATTCTGGGACGAGTCATCGAACAGATACTTATATCATGTTAAAGTACCCAGTGAAACTTTTAATAAAATGCACTATGATGTAGTAATAGATGTTAACCCTAGTGATAATGGTAGTACTATAAAAGAACCTGCTAAATTTTTCAGCAACGATCCTCATTTCATATACACTTATGCTAATGTATTATATGTTAATGATAAGATCCCAACTGAATTATATGGTAAATTGAATAAAAAGACTAAAGAAAATTCGCCAAAAATAAAAAACCCACTAAGTTCACTAGGTTTTATAAAAAGTATATATTATGCGATACGATATTTACGATATATGGATCTTTTAAATGTTAAACAAAGTGTTGATGTTAAAAAATATAGAATCAAATATAGTAAAAGTGCACTTTTAAGCAAAATAGCTACTTTTGATGAAATACTTACAAGTGTCAAAAAACATAAGTCTAAAAAAACTAAGAAAAGTAAAAAAAAGGTGAAACGAACTGTCAAAATTACAAAAATAAAAAAACGTAGAAAATAATTAGGAGGTTATTATGGGTGTTAAAATTAATTCAGAAAATAGAATTGTACAATTAGAGGTTAATGAACGGGAAAAATACGATTATGATATTTTGAAAAAAAGATTCATAAAAGTGTTGCCATTTATAAAGCAATCGATGAGATATGCTTTTCAAAAAGATCCATTTTTAATTAAAAAGTATATAGCTCTTAAAAAATTTTATACTTTAAAGGAATTACCAGAAGAAGAATTTTCAATATTGTTTAAAGAACGTATATTAAACGAAGGTATAGTTGATATAGCCGATTTATATGTTAGGGAGCATTATCACCCATCACCAGAAGTTGCTTTTAATAACGAAAGCTCAGATGTTATAAATGAAGATCTATATATAAATAATCAACAAATACAAGATTTACATAAAATCAGTTTTGTTATAAAGTTAACGATACCTATTATAGGTGACTATGTTGCTAACAATGATGTTGCTGGAAACAACACTGTTTTCTACAATATGTTTGTTCATATCATGGAGTTGTTTAATAATAATTTAATTATACCTAAACTATATGCATTTATCAATTCTAGAATCATGATGAGTCAAGGTAACAACACTAATATGTGGGAGTATCTAAAGCACACTAATAGTACTCAAAATGTTGTATTAATAGAAGTGTATGAAAAAATTTTAACACTAATACTATACAAGATTGATGTTAGAATATCACCCATACCACTATTACATGCTGCAATTAAAAAACAACTTGAATATAAGTTTAGAGAAAACTTTAATGTCCAATTTTCTGTTAGCAAATCATATAATAGGGATGCTGATGGTGTTACTGCATATGAAAAAGTTGAAAATGCTCTAAAACATAAAGATGAAGGTTTATTAATATTAAACGATATTCATAAAGTTGCTAAATTAAAAGCAGTTTTTAAAAATTTTAAAAACAGTGGTTTGCTTATAACTAAGGAGGAATTAAGATATCTTGACAAATATGTTACTATAACCCAGTTCCAAATTACTCTGGTAACATTATTTTATAGCAATTATTTAAAAACATACAATTATGATATTAATAAAGGTGATTATATCCTTATGTTAGGTATGTTATATAAATCATTATCCCAACATAAAAGATTTAAGTATTTACATAAAGTTCTAATAAGTGATGTTGATATAGAAGCTAGACGTTCTATTGTGAAAAAAACTTTTATAGAACGATTAAATAATACTAAAATATATCAAGATTTGGTTAATACAAAGTACAGTTTTATTAAATCTAAATTAATGGAGCGTAAAAACCCTATATTGAACTTAGCCAATTATTTGAATAATAAATTTTGGGTACTGCCTAATTATAATGAGTTTAAAATAACACCTAGTGTTATGGATAATAAAGAATATCTTGAACTTAATAAGAATATAGATGAAGGTATGTTTGAATTACTTTTATTTATGAGAACTATTCTATAGATTCACCAACACTATCGTCACGAATAATAAAACTACCATCTTGAGCATTATCGCCCCATACATCGAAAGCTTCATTATCAGCATCAAATAATTGTGATTTATTATTATTAACTCTGTTAGCAATATATTTTTCACCAGAAACAATATAGTTTTCATAAAAGAAATCACTAGATAGAATTTCCATGGCTCTTTTATCAATTGCTGCACCAACATGCATTTCAGCATTAAACTCATATGTCAATTCTGTTAAGTCATGACTACCAGCAGTATAGTTATAATGTGATAGCGGAACATTTTTAGGAAACATACTGTCAAAGAAAAATGCTTTTTCTAAAGATTCAGCTCTACCTTTTCTAGATGGTGATGCAACGTTTGGTGATGTCACAATATAAATTGCTTCAACACTATAGTCAGCAACACTGTCTCTTTTAAGTAATGTTGAAACACCAGTTTTAGGATCACTGATAGCTGTAGCCCATTGTTGAACAGGTGTACCATATACACCACCTGATAATTCTTGAAATTTTAATGAAATGGATTCGGTACTGTCAGTCATAACAGTAGGTATAGCATGGTTTTTACCAGTAAAACCACCATTAAATTGTGTTACTTCAAGTGTCCAATCTTGAATACCTTGAACTTCTTTAACTGTCTTTTCACATAAATCGAAAAAATCTCTATCAGCATGACTAACAACAGTTGCTGATAATCTGTCTTCATCAGGACCTATAAGGTTTGATGTTAATGCTCTAATTTGATCTGGTACATAAATGAATAAGAAAAATGCATAACCACCCACAAATGGATTTGAAATACCTTTAATAGCACCTATAGTTAACGGTGACATGAACTGCAGTTTTTCTTTATTATATCTTTGCTTATAATTCCCTGCTTTAATCATAATACTACTCCTAAAAAAAGGGGTCTATTTAAGACCCCATATTGAAAAAATACTCTAGAATGTTACTTCCCAGTTAATGATAAAACTTTCTATTAAATCAGAGAATTTTAATTTAATTCTGATTCTAGCTTTCTTAGTTCTTCTATCATATTCACTAGCATATATTGTAGGTTTCACATATTCACATGCACCATTAGTTACAAACATACCCAATTTGGTACTAAGTTCAGTTTGAAAGTTACTAGCAATAACATTATATGTTGACCACTGATAATTTTCAGCTAACTTATCAACCATTCTTTTCATTTGTAACAATGTTCTAACAACACTAATGTTTGTTAACGCACTGTTTTTGTATTGTGAGGTATTTTGTGACATCAACCTACCACTAGTACTAGATGATTTACTTATATAGTTTACTCTAGAATTATATAGTTCTTCCATTTGATTTTCATTTGGAGAATATGTTAATGTATCTTCCATATAACCATCAATAACACCTCTTGGTCCTGCCATAGGTATATGTGTACCATTGTTTTTATCATGTTGAGCTATTTTATTACAAATACCGTTAATAATACTCTGGTTCATTACTGAATCAGTATAAGTATCATAAACACGATAACCTTGTCCAAATATAGCAGTATAGAAACTATTGATTGTAGCAAGTTCATTTTTACGATATGCTATTTCACTGCTATAGTTTCTATTATTTTCACCAGTATCTAACATAGCAATACAGTCACTTCTTAAAGAATTGTTTACAAAATCATTAATTGCTAATTTAACCGCTGTTGATTCTTTACCATCAATAATAATATCGAATGGGTATGATTTTTTATCAAAAATATCTGGATTAATAACACCGTTGAAAGCATCAACTAATAAACCAGAACGCAATGTTAAATAATCTGATGATGATAAAACATTACCGAATGCATCATAACCATCTAAACTTCCTGAACTTCCTGATGTAGTGTAACCACTACCGTTAACTGATTCATATAAAATACCATCAGAAACACTAAATGATCTTGTGATGAATAATGTTTCAGTATATTTAGGAGCTATTGCTGTACCACCTATAACTTTACTAGTTTCACCACCAACAAATTTTTCATCTGTAATATGAATATATCTAGCTTCATCAACACTTCTACTTCTTAACACTCTTTCAGCACCGAATATGAAATCAAAATTACCCGGATCAAATGTTTCACCAGCATTAACAGATGCTTCACCTAAATCTTCTAACAATTTATCATAAGCAGATTTATTAAAATAGTGTGATAATTTATCAGTATCTCTACTCAATGTACTTTCGATCCAAACAGAGCCACCATATATATCAGTAGCGTTTGGATCAAATGATGTTATAAATGGTCCGTCTATAACAGATTCATTGCTACCAATTTTTTCAAGAATTTCAATATTATAGAATCTAAAACCTTCACTATCTTCATCATATTGACTATTGTTAGTCAATCTAAAACCATATACATTATCATTTTTAGACATACCCTTGCTTATACCAAAAAAGATATGTCTCTTAAAACCATCATCGGTTTCATTAATAAGTGGATCTGATGTAGGATTCAATAAAAATGATTTAAGTTCTTCAACACTATCAGTTCTTTTAGAAATGGTTGTTGGTCTAACTTCGACTCTTTCAGGTGTTCCTTCAAATTCAAAGAATAATAATGTGCCATTAATTGGTGTATTCTTAAAAGAAACAATATTAAAACCATCGGTATCAATGTCTCTACTAGCAGTAACAATAGTATCAACTCTAACATCTATTCCCGTAATAGTATCATCTGCTAATGCTGGTCCGCTTTGAACTTCTTCAATATAGAATTCAGCAAGCTTAACAGCTTTACCAGAAAATATTCTAAATACACCAGAGTTACCACCAGTTAATGTAACTAAACTATCATTTTTAATATTATCTATGGATGTCATACTATCAATAGCAGATCCTATAATATTTGATACAACACTATTAATTTTATGTAAACCATCATCGGCACCAGCTGGTGCTACTGAATTGTCAACTAAATCAATAGTACTAACTTGTGTAACAGATGTAGTGTCAATAACTAATTGATTAGAACCATTTAAAGAAGTGGTACATGTACCATCGAATGTTGTACTATTAATAGCATTATCAAATAAAGTTTTAACACTATTGGCATCATTAGCTGTAACTGTAGACAAATCTACATTTATATCAGTACCATTAACTCTTAAGATAACAGCTTCACCAGCATTACCAGCAGTAACACTACTTAAATCCTGATCGTATGTAGCAGTAGCTTCACTAGCACCGTATACTCTAGCAATAAGTTTGATTGATGATGCGTAGCCAACAACATTACCAGCTGATTCTAATAACACCTGATCAGTTGTAGTAATATTTGAAGTTGATTCTAACAATAATGAATACTTATTTATACCACCAGTACCACTTTGAGCAGAAATAGTAGCTGTGCCAATTAAAGTACCATCAGATGCTTTCACATCAATTGGTGATCCAACAGATAGACCAACAACTGAAAAATCAGTAGATGTTGCCCAAAACATTGTTTTGACATCCATACTGCCTGCAGAAAAAACATTTTCATTAAAATAAACTGTTGAACCAGGCCTAATATGATCTACTGTTAAAAACTGCGTAGGTGCTGATGCGCCATCTATAGCACTAACTTTAGTTTCATCTGTATAATCAACATCATCTGTGAATACAGAAATATGATCAACACCATTTGTAAGTGGTGTTGCTAAATTCATAGGAACAGCAGCAGTTAACTTAGTTTGGATATCTAAAAATGTATTAGCATATGAACCTGATAACACTTCTGGTCTATCAGGATTATCAATTGGAACAACTCTCATAACACTGACAGCTGCACCGTTCTTAACAGCATCTAATAAATTATAATAAACGTAACCATGTTTAGTATAATCTGGTTCACCATACTCAGCAAGCATGTCAGCACTGTTGTAAAATGTTTTAATAACATTAGCTTCACCTTTATCAGATGTTATAACCCCAAATATTTTAGTGGTATCATCGCTATTGTTCTCAAAGAATGTTTCGGACTTATCAATAATAAACGATGTTATTGTTGGATGTAGATAATTAGCCATTACGCAACCTCTTAAAAAATTAAAAATGTATTAGTTTTTCAACTGGTGATACTTTATCAGAATCGCCAAATTTTTGTCTTTTTACAGACATTAGTATACCTTTATTCATATCTTCAAATGCTAGTGATGTAAATGTGCTACTAAAATGTGCTAAATCTTTCAATGTAATCATCGAAAAGAGATCGTCACTAACATTAGGTTTACCAGCTATGGTTCGGAACACTGTATCGTATTTATTATATACTCTACATAACTCAGCAACCATCATTTCCAACACCACTGACGGCACACCTAAATCAATTTTATTTAACTGAGTTGATAAATGAAATAATTTTATCAACTCGCTATATTTCAAAATGTTTAATCTACCATAATTAAGTAAATCTAAAAACATCTTAACATCTTTAACAGACTGTATATGTTTATCGGATTTTAGAAAAACCATACCTTCTGTCAATATAATAACTCTATATTTATCAACAATACCGTTTCCCAAATCTAGATCAGCTTTAACGATACTGTCATAATTAACAGTTATAAATGTAGGGTATTTTAATAAGTGGTACTTGGTTGCTTTATTATCACTTATCTTATCATGAATAGAAAATTTAAAAATACCATATATCTTAAAATCACTACCCTGTTCCATGGCCATATTATTTTTAAAATATGTTTCCGGCACATATAATTTCATAACAGGTACATTGACTAAGAATTTACCATTTTTCTTAATAAAATATTTTTTATCCATATATTGCCCTCTAATTAATTAATTGTTTATAAAATATGAATTTAAGGGTATAGTAGTATATTAATATGTGTTGTTGATACGATCAATAATATTTTTTAATATGATGTATATATTATACATATTATCATGTTTATTTATACTCATATACCGTTTTGTTTCAGAAAATATTACCTCATAATATTTATTACTATTATCAACATCCATTTTTAAGTATTTCATACTACAAAATATGTCACGGTAGTCTAATTTAAAGTCACCTAACAACCATGTCCAATAATATCCTCTTAATTCAGCATTTTTTCTAAATTTAAATATATATGGATTTGGTATTAAAAATATTAATGCTAACATGAACCACCATGATATAAATGATAGAAACACTAACAATACTAAAGATTGTGGCATCATATATTTAAAATACCACCATATACTTTTTAAATAACTATGTTTGAAAATACCATCCTTATAAATACATCTATCCATATAGTGTTGTATTTCATGGACAACAGTGGCGGTGTTCACTAAAGTTCTATCACTATCAATTTTTATTGTTGACATTATAGATACTATGAACCCTTTTGTGATTTTTTTAAACAATTTATTTTTTTTCACAACAACCTTTATCGGTTTTGTAAAATATTTGTTGAACTCTGATAAAACAACATTAGCGTCTTTAGTTAACATCATAACTCCTATAAAAAGAATAATATTAATACTAATGTTTGTTTTTATATTTAAATATGTACATGTTCCATTAAAGTTTCACCACTGTTTAGAAACAATGTGATGTCACCATACTTGTCACCAATATCACTAATCCACATGTCCCAATTCTCAGATAATAGCTTAATAAAAGCATCATCATTACCACGTTCTTTATACTTAGACAAATATTCTTCTTTCAATTCTTTTTTAGGACAGATTATCTTAAAATCAACATTCTCTTCTTTTAATTTAGCTAAAACATCAGCATGAGTAGATACAAATACAACATCAGCTTTACCTATAACACTTTTAATATGTTCAATATAATTATTTGGAAAATCTTTTTTATCAAATAAACTAGAATCGCTATCTAATACAATTTCTTCTTTTTCATCATACTGTTTAGTCAAATATGTTTTACCAACACCAGGAAAACCAGCAACAACCAATGTTTTCTTAGTATGTGTATGAGATATACTGTGTTCAAAAATATTATCACCAGTGAGTTCTAGTTCTTCAACTGTATTAATAAGTGTAATAATATCCGGATGGATACTAATTAATTTAGCAACAATGATGTTTATAAAGTTAATGGAATTACTTGTTATTGTAACATTATCAAAAGCAATAAATATTTTTAACATAGTTTTAAGATATGTCATATAATCAACATGAGCAATATCTTTACTAAATATTAATTTAGGATCTATAATTTTTGTATTATTGGTTTGTTTTTTAAACTTGATAACATTTTCTCTTACTTTAAGAATAAGTTTTATACTTTCTGATATGTTAAATTCACCAGTTTCTTCATCAAAATATTGTTTAGATATTGGTATCTGAGCCAACATATCCATATTACTACCTAACAATATCCATTCTCTCATATTTGTGAAATGATTATATAGTGCTGTTAAATTATTTCTAATATTATCAGGAGCACTTTCAATTTTAGATATAATACTATTAAGAACACCTACTAGGTCTCCAGTACTACTATTTTCAACAACAGCACCCATTTTATAAATTTCTTTTAAAAATTCTACTGTTTCTAAATCATTACCTGTAAACAATTCATTAGACATTTTTTTTGTACGTTTATGAACTTTTGTTCTAGCTCTAACTTTTTTAGCACTATTTGAAAATGCTATAACATTATTTTTCCTCATCATACCTCCAATTACATTTCAAGGAATTCTTCCATAATTAAGTTTATTAAATCCGATGTTATTTTTAATTTCATATCTTGATCATCTAACACGCTAAAAAATACTTCAGCAAATTCAGATCCAACACTAAGTAATGGTGCTTCTAAATCATTGTTATCGGTATCATTATCAATTTTAAAATATTCTTTCATTTTATAATTATAATATGCGTCAGGATCATAATTGACAATATCTTTAATTATACGTGAAGGATTTGACATAAATTCACCAATAGCAATATCTATAAGCTCACTCATATTTAAAACAGTTGCTAATGCAACAGGATCCTTGCCAATTTTTTCTCTTACAGATATAGTGGTCACATCTTTCACTTTAGATGAAACTTCAAATTTATCTAATATCATATTCTCATTATCTATTAAATATCCATGAAATAACATAATCATATTATCTGAAAAATCTTTAATAAAAAAATGATATAACACATTAGCCAATTCATCACGTTCAAACATATTAGTTACAATACTATCATCATTATATTCCAATTTATAAAATTCAATAATTTTTTCAATAATGATATCGACAAAAGCATCATATTCGTTTTTAGCATCAGCCAACTCTACTGTATCATCAAAATTCATTTGCTTTGTTAAAAACTCATACCTATTTCTAATTATTCTAAACAAATCTTTTATATCATTACTGTCAACAGACATTCTGTTTCCTATAACGATTTCCAAATTTTGAATAAATGTGTCATGATCAAAGTTACCATCATACTCATATATGTTTTCATCATGTATATCACCATCGATATATTTCTCTATCATTTCATCATAAATATCATTCATACAACAACCTCCATTTACATTCTATTAATTAAATGTTGTTGGTGTTTTTTATGTGTTATTTCACATTACCTGTCACGTCTATTTAAATCAAATATAGAGCCTGTTTTTTTAGTATTATATATCACATTATCATTATATCGTTTATTAAGTTCTAATATGGAATTAGTTTTAACTGTTTTCTTTGTAAGATTATTGATATTATTTTTATATGATAACCGTTTCATTTCGCCTATCATTTTTTTGGTCGGACGTTGTTTCAATGCCCATGTTAATATTAAAAATCCAAATAGTATATCATCGTGTTTTCCAGTCATATGTTCTATGCGCTCTTTACCACTACTTGTTTTCTTAATTTCTAATGTTTTAATTTGTGAATATATTGATCTAACACTTAAACGTGTAGGTTCGCTTAATATAATATCATATAAATCATCCATCATATCATCACGACTAGTACCGTTTGTATTGACACCATATATTCTTGATCCGTTTTTATTACTATTATTTTTACGAACATCTTTAATTTTTTCACCATTTTTACTAACATTAATTTCATTCTTATAATGATATAGTAGTCGTCTTTTTAAATCAGGACGAGTTTCGATTATCTCTTGTATAATCCCTAACCCATAATTGTTTCGTTCTATAGCTATGATCGAATATGGTAACCAATTATCCATAACATTTATTATTAATTTTGTAAACTTAGGTATTGTTACTGATTCAGTATTTGATGCAAATGTAGCTGCAACTTTTTTATCATCAGGATCATATACGACTATGGTTGAACTATCAGCTCCTAACCCACCACCAACATCGGATCCTAATACATATACTTTATTAGGATCTATAGTCTCATATATTTCAAAAAGATATTTATCTATACGATGAGTATTCATTCTTTCTTTAGTATGTTGCGATATGTTAGCTAATTCTTCTTCACTAAATGGTGAATTATCAAAAGATTGTGGCCATTCTAATAAAATCTCACGTTTAATTTTAAGCATATTATATTTTAAAAATCTTTTTTGTGTTTCTAACCACTCTTCATCTAAATTTAACTCACGATAACCATATTCTATTGTTAAAAATATAGTTTGACCTGTTTTAACATGTTCTCTAATATCTTCAATACTCCAATCTAACATATTAATATCCCATCTTGCTGATGTCTGCATGGTAGTATATGCCTCATGGCCAGAACTAACATCTACCGAATTAGGTGTGGTTGTAATAACAACACCATATGCTGAACCATATTTCTCAGCATTTTCTGATGATTTTGAAAATGCCATAATAGCTGCATCATAAATAATATCATTATATTTGAGAAAAGCATATTCGTCAAACCATAACATTGGGCTTGTTAACCCTCTACCTAGTAGATCAGCTGTAGTTGGATTAGTAGCAGTAGGTTTAGCAGTAATAGTATTATTTCGTAAATGCAGAAACAATGTTTCCTTAGCGGTATTATTTTTCTTATGTTTAAATTGCAAATATTTTGGCAAAGCTTCTATTATATCCCTAGTCCTTTTTATATTTTTCTTACTATCACCATGCGACTTGTTCATATATAGTATTTCTGAATTTTTTAATATAAATTGATAAAAATAACTATATACTGTAGCAGCTGTTATTGTTTTACCAGTTTGTCTTGGCTGTAATTTAAATATAGATACATTATGTAATGTTAAAAAAACTTGAGACAATGTACCTATATCCAACCTAAATCTAGCAGAACCACCATCTTCAGGTATAAGTACAACCTCCCTGAAATAATACCATGGGTTTATTAAACATTCATATACTATTTTAGCTTTCGTATCTATAGATAAACTAGGGTCTCTAGGATCGACACCTACTAAACTATCATCATATAACTTAAGAAAAAAAACATTATTTTTAACACCATATTTTTCTTTCAACAATATCGCCATCTCTAAAAAACTAGTGTTAGATGTATTAAGATCTATTAACATATAGTGCACCTCTTATTTTAAATTAACTAACTTATTAATACGTAAACCAATATCAATACCATCATATCTATTAAGAAATCTTATAAGAGCTTTTTTATAACCTAATTTAGCTGCAAAACTATCAGCAAAGTATTCATGATCAATATCTACTTTACTAACAATACCATTAACATTATTCAATATATCTTTTTCTATTCTTTCAGAATTTTTTAAATGACCAATCTCATGTAATATAATAGCTAATATTTCATCATGATCATACTTCTTAAAAACATAGTCACTTATTAATAAGTACATGTTAGGTATGCTTGCAAATACATTTGTTTTAATCATATCAAGTATAGTATGCGTTAATTTTTCAGGTATTATTAGATTAACTATAGGAACATTACTATTTAATATAAATATATGAGTTTTATTAAATTGAAATATTTCACATATATCATTTTCTAACATATGAATATACTCTTCTCTGTTATGCACATTATTTATATTTGAAATAATTCCATATATATCATATTTAATTGCTTTAAAATCTGTCATATCAACACCCACCTAACAATGTGATTGAAAAAGAAAGGCTAATCACACAAAAAGTATGATTAGCCATATGTGGTTTTAAATTATATTATAATACCTCTATCTATATGTTAATGTACCATCAACAGTATTATTTTTAATTTCCATAACTGCTTGATAAGGTGTACCTTCAACAAAGATATGTCTTTTTAACATAACCAATGATGGAATGTTTGGTGCATGAGGATTTCTATATGCTGCATCATTAACAATATTGAATGAGTATGGCATATATTGATAAGTTAACATTTCTGAATCATCAGGGTAGTAAACTATTCTGATTTCACCATCAGGAATTTGTGAACTTGCAACTAAAACATAATTACCAGCAGCACCAAAATATTGACCAACAGAATATCCTGTTTTAACACCACCGATTTCAGTAGCACTATTAGCTCTAACATCCCAACTAACATTTTTAATAACACTCATATCAATCATATTACCATAAATAACAAATTTACCAATATTATGATCTGAAGCATTAGTCATTGTAACAACAACTCTATCAATAATTTCTTTAATTTCTTCTTTCCATTGAACTGGAAGTCCTGTAAAATTAGAATCAGGTGAAACATCAAACCATCCACGGAAACCTCTAAGATCCATATTGTTTTCAGCATATGATTTACCAAGAAAATGCCATGCTTCAAGTTCAGTTCTATTAGCCATTGCATGTGACATAATATCAGTTAACTTTAAAGCACCATCAATACTATACATAACATTAAGATCTTTAATATATTCAATTGGTGTAGGTGTTGAAACATGTTCACCATGTCCAACTGTGTATTCCTTATGATTGATTTCAAGTTTAGCTTGAGATACAACATTATTTAATTCATTAGACACTTGTCCTTGGAATTTAGCTGAAACAATAGCAGCTTTAAAAACACCAGCAACTGGTGCAAGGTTAGCTTGATCGTTAACAGTTGTAATAGTAACTTGATCAGTCACATTGTTAACTTTACCAATAATAATATCATTAAATTTAGTACCTTGTGGAACAGCTAAATGTTGGTTAGGTACCATAGTTGTCCAACTACTATCAGCAACATATTCAACATCAGCATAAATAGTACCTTCATGGTTTTTAATAGCATTAACTCTAACTGTTACAATTTCGTTGTTAGTAGCGTCATATGCGCCAGCACCATCTGCTCCAATACCTAATTCCATCTGAACTTCAGTGATATATAATTTTGGTCCCAAACTATCTTGAGGTGTTACACCATTAGGTGCTAACTCAGTAGCATACCAAGATTGAGCAGCAAGTGGTGTTGATGCATGATATGTTCCATCACTTCTTTTAGCTGTAATAAGGTTATAATCATCTAATGCTATAATAGGTAAAAAATCCTTATAAATAGGAAGCAACCCAGTATCGAATGTATATGGATCTTTTTTAAACTCTTCATTAAAATATTCTTTAAGAATTGTCTCTTTTCCTCTAATATCAACATACTTTTCTTCCATTGTCTGAATTTTAAAAGTAGGTGCAGGTGCTGGTTGTGTAGGCATTGACTGCTTAACAACAAGTTTTGGTAAAAACTTACGATAAATAGGTAATACCATAGATACAATAGGTTGGATAGTACCAAACATTGATTCTGTAACCATATCTATCATTTGGTTATTAGCACTAACTTTCATCATATCAACATCTTCAACGTCCAAATTACCCGCCATTCTATCGATATACTCATTGATTAATTCTGGATTATTTCTGCTAACATTAACATAGTCAGTTAACATATCAACATTATAATCTCTTTTCATTCCATGGATAGCTTCCCTAATATACTCATTAGCTCCTTCAACTCTTGGTGCTGCTGGTATAGTTTTATCAACCGTTACTCTAGCCATATTATTCTCCTAAAAAAATAAACATAATATACATGTATTTAAGTTATACATAAATTTATTCTATTGTTATGTAATATTAACTACTTTTTAGATTTTTACGTATTTTTCGTATCGTTGATATTTCTTTTTTGACATCATCTGATACGAATAAACTTAAGAACATTTCAGATAATATTAAAAACTGTGTTGTCATGGAATTGTATAATAACATTAATTTACCATTATCCATCATACCATATCTATGCAATATAACCATATCTATATTAGTTTTCATATTATCTACTTTAGTGACAATATATTTAAAAGCCTGGGCGTTACGTTCTATGTTAATATCGTTTCTATTTCTAAAAATACTCATTTTTAAAGACAATTTGTTAATAGCATCTCGCATGTTTACAAATTTATCAAATAGTAATTTTTTCCTAATTTTATCTTTTTTAATATCAACTTCTGTTTTAACAGGTTCGTTATTAGTACTAGAATTACCACTAACTTGGTTCTTAGTATCATTATCATTCGATATAGCAGGAGTAACATTAGGTTCTTGTGCTTGAGATTGATTGTTCTGTTTATCGGCAACTTTAGTATTTTCCAACTTGTTATCTAACTCATCACTTAAACCAGTATCATCATTATCATTATTATCAGATTCTTGTGTTTGAGGTTGTTCCACCTGTTTATCATCAGGCTTATCAGATTCTTGTGTTTGAGGTTGTTTTTTCTGTTTGTTATCAGGTTTAGTAGTATCATCAACATTGTCACTACCATTTAATTTGTCATTAAGCTCATCGCTTAAACCTTTCTCATTAACAACAGTCACATTTTTACTTGAACCATAGTACCCAAAACTAGTATTAGTTTTAATCGTGATAGCACTGTTTTCATTTTTTATAGGTTTAACTGTATTAAATATCATATACCCTCCATATTCTTATATATATGTTTTATAAAAAAAAATAGAAAATATACTGAATATTGTTTAAAAATAATGTTGATTATTTTACATTAGAAACATTTTAACAATAACACTTATATAAACAACTATAGGTACTGTTATGAGTAAAAATAATATTATCGGTCATATAATACACGAATCTTCGACTACCAATAACGAAATTGAGGTAGTGGGTAGTAAAACAGCTAACACTATTAAGTTCAGAGCAATATTACAAGATTTTATACAAAATAGAAATAATAGAATATATGATGAAGATATGTTGAAAGAAGGTTATAATAACCCAAGAATACAAGAACTTGTTTCAACTAATGGTTGGTATGGTGAACTAGACCACCCATTAACCAAACAGGTTGCTAGACAAAGTATGGTGTTACGTGAAAGAGCAACCCATGCAATACTAGAATTATTTTTTGTTAATAACCGCGTTGAAGGGATATTGGAAACAACAAATATGGGTTTTGGGCCACAATTAAAAGGTGAAATATTACGTGGACATAAAGCAGCTTTTAGTATGAGAGGTTTAGGCAATATTAAAAGAAAAGGTGGTGTTATATATGTTAATAGACCTTTTAGATTAATAACATATGATAATGTTTTATCACCTAGTCATAAAATAGCCTACATGTTAGATGGTGGTATTATTAATGAAAAATATGATGATTCTGGACACATAGATGATTATAACCATAAATATGGTAATGTGTATCCTATAACAGAATCAGATATAAAAGAATTATCAATATTATCAGAAAATATGTATGATGTATCTGAAAATCTTTTAACTAAAGATAGTAAAATATTTATTGTTGATAACGATATAATTGTTAAAAATGAAGAAGATACAATAATATCACCATTAGAAGAACATGTTGTTAAACACAACAGGTATAAAGATATGTTAATGGCTTTAAAAGATCAATAGGTGGATAAATATGCTTAACACAACTAAATTGGCAAAGTATATTGGAAGTAAGTTGGGTATTTCTCATGCACATCTAGAAATGGAAATGGCATATTTATTGGAAATAATAAAGGATCATACATTAGTCACTTTTTCTAAATACTACCCATATCAGTTAGAATTAGAATTAAAAATTGGGACTAATGCGTTAACAGTTCCTGGCTCTGCAGGTGATTTTATAATACCCACAACCGCAGTTAACCCAGCTAAAATATTATCACTTAGAAGACTTGTAATGTCACATGATAATTCGGAATTTTATCCAGGTCTAGCTTTTGACGGTGCTGTTGTTAATCGACAATTGAGAAATAATATAACATCTGGTATGACAACTCCAATTACAAGTGAATTTATACGACCAAACATATTACGTATATATCCACGTAAAACATATGTTGGTAATATAATGCAAGTGACATTCCATACTATACACCCAGACACATTTTACACTATACCTACAAATATGGAAGATGAGTTTAAGGAATTAGCATTAGTTGATGTTAAAGATGCTATTTATAATATACGAAAACAGTATGAAAATATAACAACAGCTTTTGGTTCATTAGAACTTAATCTAAGTCAATTTGAAGGTATGGCTGAAAAACGAAGAGATATAGTAGAGTATTGGAAAAAGAATTACTGGAAATCAGCACATAGAAAAAGAATTTTTCATACAAATAATTAATAGGAGTAATCATGAATATGATAGACAAACTTTATAAAGAATTAGATGAAGTAAAAGAAGAATTAGAATTTTTACAAAATACTATATATGAAAACACATTGTATCGTATATATGAAACCATTGAAAATGAACATGTACAAATATCGGAAAATGTATCCGTTTTGGAAACTTTTAAAAAAGCTAAAGAACCTACTAACATCGATAAATATCACAAAGTATTGTATGCATTAGCTAAAAAAAAATTCGATGTTGAGGTGAACAGTTTTGGTGAACTTAAATCAAAGTTGACAGGAAAACAAATGTCTGAATTGCTTAAAGGGGTTGAATACGAATATCAATCACCATCTGAAAAAAAAGGTATCTATAAAGAAAGTTTAGATGAAACATTTATAAACGAACCAGAAGTTAATGAAAAACTACAAGCTCTTAGAGAAAGAACAAGTGATAATATGGAAAATTATACATTTAGAAGTATAGTTAGAAATCAAATGTTACATGAAAACATAGTTGATATACATGAACTATCTGAAAAAGAAGAAATAAGGTTTCATAAAATAGTATTAGGAAAACTTAAATAATTTAACCGTCAACTTGTGAGACATTTGGAACACCAACAGTGTTGTCTAAAGCACCACCTCTACTTTTTTTATTAAGTTCCCTTATAACATCTAGTAATATAAGATATATTCTTCGAACCAAATAATCGTTAAAACTATTTTCATTAATAATAACATAGCATATTTTTAAAAAATCATCAGTCATATACATATCCACTCTATTGAATATTACGTGTGATAATTCTACCAAATCTTCACTACTATAATACTTACCAGTGTTAATATATTTAAGCTGTTTAAGTTCATATGATACACTATCCATGATAAGTTTATCTAAAGTATTTAAAAGATTATGCTTAGTATCAGAAAAAAAAATAGTTTTATTAAGATTATCCAAATGTTTTAAAACATCTCCAAAATTTTTTAATATTTTACGCTTATTAATCTCATACAGCACATTGAATATAATAGACACAACTGCTATTATACCAACCATAACAGTGGTAAAAATAAATTCATTTAACATAATTGCTCTCCTATTCTAAAAATTCAATATTGTTATTATCAATACTAGATATTTTATTTATTGGTAATGTTCCAACAGTTTCAATAATTTGTTTATTAACTGTTAATACTGTTCTGTTGTTTTCAAAATCAAATATGCTCATATTATCAGTACTGTTATAAAACGCATATTTATTTGATAAAACATCATCCATGAATCTATGGTACTTGTTATAAAACGCGTCAACATCTCCATAAACTTCGGATTTTGGAATAGTTATCATTCCAGCATGAAATGCTTGGTGTATTGTTTTTGTCAACGGTACCATACCAACCATATTACTAGCATGTAACTCCATAACATCATTGGCTAAATAATATTCGTTGAAAGCCGTAGAACCAGGATTGTTCTCAATCTCACGCTCTAACACCAATTGAACAATATCAAATAATGTGAATGGATGATGATGATATTCTATGGATATTTTACGTAACTTCTTAATACTATTATCAATATTTAAAAAACCACATTTAGTCAAATTTCGTTCAAATTTTAAATATTTTATAAAATCTTTATATTCCATAGATCTACGTATGATATTTTCAACATCTTTTATAAAAAAAATCTTATCTTTAGGGACGCTTATTGACGTCAACATACTCAATTTTGCTAAATCTTTTTCTACTTTTAATATATGTTCACTCATGAATCCTCCAAAAAAAAAAAGCAGTGGTAGATAGTATATAATCTACCACTGCTTATATTAAATGTTCATTGCTAATAATCCGCAATAAACATCACTTTTTAACTCTGAAAGAACATTAAATATATCTTGAACTTTCGAATATAGTTCAAGATATATTTGATTATCATCATCTTTATACAAAGATACAGAGGCGTCAAACTTTCGACCTCTTCGGTTGTGTTTATATATAACACCTCCTTTTGTCTTTATATTGTTTTTTTTAAATTTTAATATTTGATCATTTTTATTGATCAAATACACATGTTCGTTGTCAACAACGACATATCCGCCGCCTACAACTTTTTTTACATTAATAGGTTTAATTAAACCTATTAATTTTGCATCTGTTTTAGCAATTTTAAAATTACTAAAATCAATAGTTTCAAAAACCATTAATTTTAATAAATCCATATCCACTTCCTCAATATTATTGATGTGAATATCTACTTTACCATTTTCAAACAAAGTTACGAGCATATAACCTTGTTTGACTCGAACTGCAGCTTGAGATATAACATGTGTTTTAAACATGTTTTCTGAAGCTATTAATAAATCCTCGACATCTGTATTCAGATCATCGATTTTATTAGTAATGGTATTGATATTCAACATATTCAATCCTTGTTGAATTGTTTTCATAATATTATCACCAATCATAATTGAAAAATTCTTCATATTTCCTCCAAATAATATATTAATACATCACAACATTGTGACATTGTACTAATATATATTTGAAATATTTTTAAGATTATAACATAATACGCATTATTTCAAACAACAATCTTAAATTATATGATATATCTATTATATTTTTATCGCCTATGTCCTTAATATAGTAACTGTTACCAATATTAAGCTTATATAGTGATAAATTATTAAATTCCCTATAATATGATACGGTATATCGCATACTTTTATATTTTACAACAATGTGTTTAAATATATCGTACATGTGATTAATACTACCATTATTATTTTCCTTCATTCTCATAAAATCTTTAATTAGTTCAATAAAACTATTTTTATGGAGATATATGTTATTACCAATACCTTTTATATCTATAGTATCGTCTACAGAATTATAATATATCTCTAAATTAAATAATTTCATATATGATGTGTATATATGTTTAGAAACAAATAGTATATTCTTACCTATTTTTAAATCATCAGCAACTTTATTTATTACAAATATAGCATCCTTTTTAATTGACAATATTTCGTAATCTTTAATGCTATTATTATCTACAAACAAACATCTAGCTTTGCTAAACCCTATAACATGTTTTTTAGAAAAAGTTTTATTACCTATATATTTGCGACCAATAGCAACCAATTTATCAGTTTTGTTAAGGTTATCCAAATAATTTATAGTTACCGTATCTAATAATTTAAATTCTTTTATTATAGATAGCCCTGCATCTTTCATATCATATTCGATAATATTGGTATTTTTCAAATATATAATATCCGGTGATTGGTATATGTGCTTGGAACATAATCTAGCCATCACTCACCTCATTTATTATAAACACGCCTCATTGCATATCCAGCCATTTCATCTACTATAGCATTCATTTTACTATACATATCAATAGATTTAGTATGAGCTTTTATCCAAATAAATTCGATACTGTATTTAGAAACAATTTTATGTATTAACTTCCATAATTCTAAATTACTAACTGTTTTTCCATTTGCTTTAGTCCAATTACTATCAATCCAATTGTACATCCATCTAGTAGCACCATCTACTAAATATTTGGAATCACTGACTATTGTTATATTATCATTTTCCTTGAAAATGTCTTTATTATCAATGATACCATATATGAACGCTGTTAGTTCCATTTTATTATTAGTAGTGTCTTTGGAATTAGTAGCAGAGCTTCGCAACACCTTAAAATCATCATTAGTTAAAACATATGCTGCTCCACCATAAAACTTTTTAGATTCATTTAAATGTTTTTTACTAGAACCATCTGTAAACAAATAATATAACATATAACCTCCTTTTATCATCAACCATTTTTTCACCATCACAAAATGTCGCATACACGTAAATAGTGTATGCGACATCTGTATTTATACTTACTTATCTTCTAAAAGTATTATTACCATATTGGTTAGTATCATATAAATTATACACTCCATATGTTTTCGCAATATAATTTTTAAAAGAGTTAATGGATTTATCTTTTAAATAATTTTTCCAAGCCGTTTCAAACGATAAAGTCCTATTAATATCTCTAACAGCCAATGCTATATCGGTACTTTTACTAGCATCTATGTTTGTATTATTTTTCTGAATCCACGGTTTAATTTGAACATCATTGACTGTTAAAACCATAACCGTTGTATCTATAAACCTATCGTTTCTACCTGTGGCCATAGCAGTTTGTTTACCTCTTTCATTAGCATTTGGTCTCCAACTATAATCATCAACCAAACCACTATGAAAAAATGATAATTTTTCCATAATAAATGATATTGCTATACCCGGATTATGCAATTTAATTTTATTAGAACCTCTTGGGTTATCAGATAGGAATTCGATTAAATACATATATGCATCTGATACAGCTTTTTTTAATCCAAAATCCTGGCCATTGTCCAGTTCTTTTATTATTTTCATAGCATATCTATTCATGTCCATGACACACCTCCTTTTAAGTATTATTTATATGTTATATCACAATTTTTACATTCATATTGTAGCCACAGTGTTCATAATTTCAACATCGTTAACACCAAAATCATCACCTTTTTTATTATAAATAACAGGTATACTATTAAACGGTAATTTATACAACATTTTCCTATATACATCAAGACCAACTTCGCTATCTGAATATATATTAAAAGTAGCATCGATAAAACCTTTTTTAATATACTCTTTTATCACACTTGTATAATCCTTACCATTAACTGCCAATATCACAACATTATCAGAAATATTATTATTATACACATTCCTATATATACCAATAGCATCAAACACGCCTTCACATATATTGACTACCAAGTCCAATCTTCTCATGTCTATAGTATTTTTAATAGTGTAATATTTTTTAGCAGCAATTTTATCATTTTTAATCACTCTAAATGTATCATATCTTTTACCATATTTATCTATATTTCTAAATATAACATGTGTTGAATCTGTTGATAGAAATCCTATATGAGATCTATCATACTTACGATAATTTAAAATTTCCTTATTTGTTAAACTATTTCTATTCTCACCTCTTATTTTACCAAGTTTATTAATTTTATAAAATTCCTTAAAATCAATTATTATTTTAAACTTAACCAACATTTCAGTAGTAATTTCATCTACATTTAAACGATTTTTAAGATATTCTATTTTATTTAAATTATTAGGAGTTCTACTATATTTAGTAGGTACTGTTACTTTTTTAAATTTTTTAAGATGTCGTATTGAACTCAACCCATATTTATCTATATAATCCATTTTAGATTTATTGATATATAATGCCATATTTGGATCATAGACATTTACAGATTGTAGTAGATCTGATGTAAATATTCCTGAACTTTCACATTTCTTACAATTATAGTAGAATGGATATTTATTCATAATGTAAAAATGTGCATGGTTTTGATTTTTAGAATCACCACATATAGGGCAACGTATTATAATTTCAGAACTATCATTTGTTAAACGCACGAGATGTAAATTATTTCTCAAAATAACATATAAATCCATATCGTTTGTCATTTCATAAACCTACGTCTAATATTCTTAGTTTTAAATACAGACACATTTGTTGTATCCACGCCTGATATATTATCGATAAATTCATAATCACCATTGATTGTAACTGCGATAAACTTATATTTATCAATATCAGATATAAAAGAATTTTTAACAATTTTATTGTCTGAAAAAAGTGTTTCAAGTTCACCTAAACTAATTTTTTCACGTTTTGTCATTTTTTTCATATTTAACCTCCATTATATGAAACATGTATCATTATAGTATTATAATATGCATTTGTTATTTATTTCGTTTTTTAATCGTCAACTATTTCTAAACCTATTGTTAGCAAATATTGCTCCAATACTTTAATCATAGTTGATTTAGATTTTGTGTAAGGTAATTTGTCCATGAACCCATTGTTTATAATATCAATAATAGACTGTTTACGTATGGTACCATTAGATGAATAAGTATTAACAAACCTATTTAATTCATCATTATCTTTAGTTAGTCTTAAATTATGGAATTCCATTTCACCAGATCTAACTGATATATTGGAAAACATAGCTCCTTTATTTTTAAACAGTTTATTTTTATCAGGAATATTATATACATTAACACCACCAGTAGCTCTAACAGAATATTTAGAAAAACCATAATGTTTCAATCTAAAAATATACATATAACCCATAACATATTTTTCTTCCATACCAACTATTTCGTACTTTGGAATAATCCATTTACCATATACATCTTTTTCCAATTTCATCATGTTGCCAAGAACATCATATATTTTAAACAACACATCTTTAGTTATATTATTAAAAAAAGGAGCCTGTCTTATTTCTATACCATCTCTTATGATTTCTAGGAAAAAATCTCTTTTTTTAGATGATGGTATTTTGTCATAATATTCTTTAACAAGTTTAAAATCATTTTCATTAACTAATTCTAGAAATTTAAAATAAACTTTTTTCACAGCTTGAAAATCAGTACTTATCTTATTAGCCATAAACTCCACTATTCTCTGAGCTATCATAGTTATTTCCAACTCCATCATCATCATTGGATTAGTTCGGTTAATAGCGCTCTGTGGGCTAATTATAGCATCTATAATATATCCTTCTTTAGTCTTAGGCATATCGCTATCTTTTCTAACTGTTGCAGTAACACCTTTATTAGCATATCTACCACATATTTTGCCACCAACATTTAAAGTATTTCTACTAGCTGTTGTTATTTTTATAATCATATTATCAAACACATTTTCATCACGCCATTTAATATTAGTATCTATTATGGATATAGCATTATAGTACTCATATTCCAATTCAGAGGAATATTCGGATAATGGTTTATTGACAATATTACCCAACACCATTTTAATAGCATTATAATATCTGGTGTTATTTTTTAAATATTTTACAATTTGTCCATTATACTCATATTTTGATAAGTCTTCAACATTTTTATTACTAAAAATATCTATGTCCACAACAACAGTATCATCATTAACACCTGAATAAAAAACATCGTCATCTGTAATAATACTATCAATACCTGTCAACATTTCATCTTTTAAATTAAATAAAACTGTATTTGAGTTAATCCTTCTTCTAGCTGCTAAAACTCTAGAGTTTACATTTTCACCAACATCTGGAAATGTTTTATATGTTTTATTTTTAAAATCACCATATATGTTCATTAAAATGTCATTATCATTAACACTTATTTTTGTAGTTGTTATATCCATAGTGACTAATTTCTTTGTAGCTGCTGACTCACTTACTATTATTGGATCTTCATATGTCATATTATCTACAGATGCTAGAATGACACGTAAATTTGAACCATATCTTAAATTCATATCATTATCATATGAATTTGATCTATATAATATATCATCTTTTTTCAATACATCACCTTCTTTTTTATCAGAAAATATATCATTTATGATATAACCATAGTTTTCTGTGACATGATTATATTTGCTAATTTTAATAATATCATATACATCAGTTTCAATATTTTTTAATACCACAAGTTTATTATATTTATTTTTTTCAATAATAGACACTATTTCGTAATTCCCATCAGCTTTTTTATAAGCTAATGAATGTTCCCCGATTTGATTTTCAAAACCAGAATATACCATAGGTCTTTCTGGTTCCAATAATGGTACTATTTGCGTAATGTGGTTACCAAACATAGATGCCCTACCAGGTTCAACCATATTAGCTCCAGGCATAAGTAAAACTTCTGACAATATGTCGTGTTTATTATGTTCCATATAATCCTCCAAAATATATGGTTCAATCATAATATATTATAGGGTGGGTTGTCAATTAAAAAACTAACTTACATATTAAACACATATTAAATACGTGACATCATGTATTTAATATTTAAAAAACTTTAAACCTATCTCTACACACCAATTACATGTTGGCGTGTAGAGATAATTAGGAGGAAAAATGAAAATTGATTTAGAACTGTTATCTAAACTCATTGTAAATTATCGTAATAGTGGTTCAAGTGATAAGTATTGCGAACCACTAAATGGTGATGAAATAGAAGATTTTATTAAGAAACTACGTATTGAAATACGAAAACATGAAGGAGATACCGATATCGTAGAAGAAAAATATTATGATTCAATTGAATATGCTCAATATATTCAATGCCCTAACTGTGGTAACACTGAGGAAATGTCAGCTGATATGCCACGACATAAATTTGAAGAATTTGAATTATTAGAATACATTGATGGTGGGTGTGGTAAGTATAGGTGTTTGAATTGTAATTCAAAGTGTTTTAGTCAAATAGAAAAAAAGGAGGTTGTCGAATGATGGATTATAGAGTATTTTTAACAGATTATGCAAGCTATAACAATGGCACTCAATTTGAATTTGGACATTGGGTAGACTTGACAAATTTTGTAGATGGTAGTGAATTTTTAGAATATGTAAGAAATCATTTTAAAGAAGCAGATAAAAAGTCACCATTATGCTCACCAAGAGAAGAAATAATGATTACAGATATTGAAGGTATACCATCAGAATTATATTCAGAAAGTGGTATGAATTGGGATATTGTAATGGAATATGTTAATATGGAGGAATGTGAACAAATATCATTTGAAATACTGTTACAGCAAGGATACGATGCAGAATATGCTAGTTCTCATTATGATGATATATACCCTATATTAGACATAGATATCGATAATTATGTTCAAGACTATCTAGATGAGTATTATGGAGAAAAGTTTAATAATAATATTTTTAATACACGATACATTACTATAGAGTATGACTTATTTAAACAGGAAGCATTTACAGAATATGATACAATGCATGGAAAGTATTATATTTTTGACTAAAACTAATAAAATTGATGAACATTATCAACATATATGATAATGTTCATCAATATTGACTAATGTTTAAGGAGAATATTATGAAAATTTTAATCGATATTGATGATTCAATATTAAATGATATTAAAAACACTTATGGTAATAATAAGTATGGTACTGTAAAAACAGTAGTAACAGATACTTTAATGAAATATGCTAATATAGACCATTTCGATCCGGAACTAGAAATTGATACTGTTGATAATGAAAGTTTAGACACTTATATTGAAAATCAAATAAGAGATACGATATCTCTACTTTTAGAAAACAATGGGTATGATGATAAGTTATTAGATGCTACATTGTTTGAAGAAAAATTAATACAAAACAAGCTTAATATTCCGGAATATGAAATTGCAAGAATATATGCTTTGGCAGAAATATATTATAAAATAACAAATCATCAAACCAAGTATGGTTGTATAGTCGAATTAATATGTAGCTACGATGTAGCTTGACCAGTTTGGAGGTAAAATGAGAAATAATTTTGATTGTAGTTCAAGTGGTGTAAATGTTGAAGTAGATATATGTTTTGACACCTATCTGTCTCAAATTAACTTTCATGATAATTTTAAAAAAGCACAAGATAATAATAATGTGTTAATATATACTGATTATGGTAATATAGCAACAGATGTAGACACATTATCTGAGATTAAAACTAGTGGAAAGAAATGGGTGAAAGTTGAATCTAGGGGATATAGCCAAGGTGATTTTGTAATAGTTATAGTATTACTTGATGATATAATAAAACAATGGGGATCTGATGTAGATTTAGAAAATATACGTCAGGTAATTAATCATATATTGTGGGACACACTATTACGATGTAGAATCATTGTTAATGGAACAGAATACATAATAGATAAGTATGATGAGAAATATGTTAATTTCTATGAAATCGTAGATAATATTAGAGAAAATATTATATTAGATGTAATATCTCAAGTTCCAGCTGATATAGATAAAACTTTATTACGACAAGAGTTGGAAACGACTATTCCATATGAAATAGAATATTAATATGTGAAATAGTTATCAATTTAGCTTTTTAAAAAATAATCGAAATATGTTTACCACATGTTTCATATTTCGATTATTTTTTTTTCTCACATGATAGCATAATAGCTATATTTAAACATATATTAAGGTGTTGTAGTAGGACATATATACGAGGTGATCGTTTTATATGATCCGTAAATGTTTGAGCATGATAGTCAACGATCATGTTAATTTACAACTACAAACATCTATCTAAAGCCAGCATAGATGTAAAACTTAATGCTGGGTAGACGTAATAGTTCCATTGGGGAGTGATTTACGCTAAGTTCGGATAGAAGGTTGGATTATGAGTTGTGTGTTACGCAATGAATATGAAAACTAGGAATATGAACTTAAGGCACCTCATGAGTAATGAGGAATGCCTACTACATGTAGTTGCCGCAATAATAATTGCGAGTGCTAGAAGATTTCATCTTCAGCCAGGCAACTATGTAGTAGCGCCTGATGATATCACAATGATATCAACAGCCGAATTTTCATTCGGCATAGTAAATGGAAACGTACAAGCCCATTTACTACCTTTGAAAAAAGGTGTTGTTTACATTGTGAATGAACAGGAAGTCATTGTCAACCCTTTCCAGGGTACTGATAGTGATGACGGGTTAAATACCCCAATGTTCATATCATTAGGTGGAACAAAATCAATCAACAACATGTAATGATTGATAAACGCTTAATTCCGGCAACTAATAGGGATTCGCAGTAATAGGCGTTAGTGGTAACACCACAAAGGAGCTATAAAGAATAGCTGATACCGTATCTGTTTTGTTGTAATGGATATTGTAAAGGGAAGCAGTTGTTACAACTATTCCCATTCTTTTTTTTATCAATTAAACTAAGTCGTATACTATATCAATCGGCAATATAATTCATAAACTTCTTCTTTTCCCTAGCTTCTTTAGTTGTTATTAAATAACCTGGAGCTAACAAGTCATTATTGATACCCATACCCAATAAATAAACACTTGTAACTGACAATGTGGCATGATTTTCCACTTTATTTTCAATTTGACTTAGATTAACATAACCATCAGCTGTAATGTGTTTATAAAACTCTTGTTTATTACTGTTATCAGATCTAGGCCCCATTAATTCACGTAATACATTGTTTGCACCTCTAGCTATAATAGAAAATATCTCTGGTTCTGTTAACCTAGCAGCACTATCTGAACCAGTTGCCTGATTAAATTTCATACTACGATCATCTATTGATGTCGCATATGAACTTTTTTTAGTAATCATTTGTTGTAATTTTTTTAAATGTAAATATCCAACAGGTGCCTTATGTTTTAATTTAACAGATTTCCCATCCGGTAAAGTATGTTTAACATAAACATTCTCCATAAGCGGAACATTTATATATTTAGCAGCCTTCTCTATTTCCATCAATGTTGGTTCGGTTTTCATAGGAATCAATTCTAAATATAGGTTCTCCGATTCATCCATAACCCATTTACTAAATTGTGTATCTGTCATATTTTTAAACAATTTTTTATACTTTTCACCATTAGATCCACTTTTATCTAACATATTTAATGTTGTTATTATCATTTTTTCTATATCGTTTCTTTTTTTACTCATCAATAACCTCCAATAGTGTAGGTATATACACATTATCAACATTTATAAATTTATATGGTTTATATGATTCGTTTAATTCTAGTCCGTATAAAATATTATCATTATTAGTACTGAAAAAATATTCATATAAATTCATTTTTATTAATTCTAGATTATTGTTATTTTTTAAATATTCAATATTTTCTAATATATTAATTAATTTTACACTATCTTTATTTTTTAACACAAATTCCTTTTCATTTTCAGATATAGGTATCTTATACATACTAACTTCTGTTAAACTATGTGTCTTCTCAAACATTTCACCAACAACATCTAACAGTGTTTCTGAAATAGATAGTATAACACCATCATTGTAACTTAATATTGGTTGATGTATAATTGGTTTTCGTTCTAAACTGTTGTCTAAACGCAATACCATTAAATAATTACTATTATATTGTGTATTATGCACGCTTTCGCTTATTTTTTTTAATAATTTAAATTCTTCAAATATATCTAAATCTTCTACAATATGTGTATTTATATTAATATTTTCTAAAAAATATGTTAGAGCTTCATCGTCACCATTAAGGTTCTCTGTTATATAATTTACAGAATTAGTTATTTGATAAACTGCAATATTATCACCCACTGTTATCCGATTATCTGGATCCAATATAGTTTCCTCAGATATATTGTTATATTCAACAATTTCTTTTAACACACCGACACCTACCATGTCACCATTATGCTTTACTAGTAATTTTTCCGATACAGTGTCGGGATCTTTAGATATGACAGATAATATCTCAGAATTTAAATCTCGTTCAGATATATTTACAACATTATCGTCAATGTTTTCTAAAACTATTTCTAAATCATCAATAGAATTTATTTCTAAAATATCCATAATATGTCCTTAGTATGTTTAATTGGTTGTTAACAACCATATGTTAACAATATATTAAATAGTATATATTGTTAATACGAGCATATATTATATAGTTGTAACATGTTTCTTCCTGTAAGGTGTCTTATAAAGACACAGGAGGACACATGTTCTATTTAAAAGGAGGGGTCATTATGAATGACTGGTCTGGTGATGTTTGGGATATATAATGTTATAATTTAATCCCAAAAAAAAAACGCTCGTTACCATGTATTGATAACGAGCGTTATCCAGACCAATCATTCACACCCCTCTTTTTTTTTATTTAATAGGTAGGTATTATGGATTTTTTTAAAATAATTGAAGAAAGTATAAATATTAACACTAATAATGATTTTGTTATAACTGTGATCGATGCTGATTTTAAAAGCAATGTAGACATAGATGTGATGCCAAATATTGTTACCGAAAATGTTATCGGTACAAATATGCATACTATAAATATCGTAAACGATATCTTATCATCTGAGGAAAATAAAAGAATATTATCAGAGCGTCTAAAAGAAGTGCCTAGTAGTATTAATGAGTCTATGATAATTGAGTTAAAAAGTAATTTAGAAGAAAATATTTCAAATATTGTGAAAGATATTAAAAACAACTTACAAAATCTACACACAATTAAAGAGTCTGAACATGATTACGATATAGATAACGAATTAGTAGATATAGTTAAATATCCAACAAATATATATTATAATTCCAATAACCAAGTTGATGTAAAAATACTTAATTTAATTAAAGAGTTGTAATATGGGTAATAAAGATAATATAACATCTCTTAATGTAGCCAATAATACTGTATTGATAAATACTGATAATAACAATGTATTGAGTTATTATATGACAAATATAACAAATGAAAAAAAACTACATACTGTTATTAAAGCTGTTGAAAAAATGGTTCGGACATCTAAAAAATATACAGCATATATAAGGTATTTAAAAGAAACTGTTGGGCTGACAACATGTGCTGTGTTACCAAACATGGGTGGTGATGAAACTAACGTTGCTGTTGAGATGCACCACTACCCATTCACATTGTATGATATAGTTAAAATAGTGATTATAAATAATATGATAAATAAAAATAAATTTTCAACATATACTATAGCTGCTGAGGTTATAGGTTTGCATATTAATAATTTAGTTGGTATTGTTCCTCTAACAACCACAATACACCAATTATATGATGTTGATGATTTCAATATTTCTAAAGACATGTTTTTTGGAGACATTATGTCACTAATATCCATGTATAGACCGGCTATAACAAAAGATATGGTTGCTAAATTCAATAAACTTATATCAAAAGTAGAAAATTTTTCAATAATAACACATAAGGAATTAAAATGAGAAGTTTTAGAAAAGTAAAAGTTTTACAAGAACAGGTTACAACTAGTGGTAATGGTGCTAATATAACATATTCAGATAACATTATTGATGGTAGACAAGACAGTACTACTCAAATTAAAATTATTATAAATACATCTGACATAATACCAACTGGTGTTAAAATAGAAATATTCACCACTCATAATATTATCGGTCTAATCACACATGTTGAAGAAATTATCACTAGTGAAATAAATAATGAAACTTTAATTAAGGTATTTGATATAGATGATAGCTTTTTATATGATAATATATCATATAAAATAACATTACCAACAACTGCTAGTGGTTATAGTTTATCTATTATGGCTGTTGCTAATACATCATATGATCATGAATTAAGTGGTAATAGTGAATTTTTCTTATGTAGGAGGTATTAGTGAGACGGTTTACAAAAGAACACATCATAGTGAACAACACAACTATTCCCGCTGGTAATGAAAATGTTAAAATATATGGTGGCGCTAAAAACATAACAGATACCCCTAATAGTAATTACAATGTTACACTTATTGGTAAAGTTGAAAGTGATGGCGTTAACGATATAAATATTATCTTAATGTGTTATAATAATGATATAGGCAGTATCCTGTATAGTAAAACAATAACATTACCAGCTATTAACGGTGTTTTCAAACAACATATTGAGTTAACACATAAAGAGCTTATAGATAAGGTTGATACAGTAACAGTTATTAAAATGGACCCAGTGGAACCTAGTATGATTAATATACTACTCGTAGTAGATGAAGAGTGGTAGGATATATTTTTATAACATTACATTAATAAATTGTTTTTTTTAGGAGATTTAATTATGATTAAATTAGCAGATGTTACATTGATAGAAGGTGTTAAAGTTGGTACCAACAGTAATGGTTCTACAACATACGCAAGTAGAGTTTTTGCAACAAGTGGAAGATCATCCGATTATAGTATTAGAAATGAGATCACAGTAGATGGTACTATTGATAATGCTGAAAATATTGTATTAACATATATGTTTTACAATAAAGATATGGAATTTGTTTATTCAGAAGTTATGACATTCACAGGAGCTATGTTAACAACTAATAAACCTAATGTTAATGAATTTCAAGTTGTTAATAGTAGCGAAATTGATTTTTTTAAAATAAGTGTTATGGTTGATAATGCTGCAGGATCTGACTTAGTTTTAAAAATAGGTGCTATTGTAATAGACTATACTGAACCTATTAAAACCTTTGAATTAGTATCAGAAAAACCAGCAGTTTGTGTTATGCAAGGAACACCTGTAGATCTAACAACTAGTGCTGGAAATGACATTTTCATTGAACTTCAGCTTGTTGATGGTACAGGTGCCAATATTATGAAAGAAGAAAAAGTTACAGTAACCATGTTATCTGGTGGTGTACCAACAGCATTAGATAGTGCTATGGCAGTAGTTGTTGGCGAAGTACTTGATGCTATCACATCTAATCAAAAAGCTGTATTATTATCAGATGCTACAGGTTTGGTTAAACTTAGATTAAACCATAGTGTGGTTGCTACATTCAATTTAGTTGCCGATTTAGGTTGTAGTGGTATTGATAGATCAAGTGATATTATATGGACATAATTATTAACAATATAAACATATAGTGTAATAATTTTATAAGTGGTATGATTTTAAATCATACCACTTTTTTAATATTGAAAAAAAAAGATATAGATATAAACAAATTTAATCTACTATATACATATATCTTTTTCAATTATAATATTTTAATTTAACATAAAATATTATAATTTTCTATGTTCCTCCATTATTGTTAATACTCCTATGACAATCACATAGCATCCTGAAGCATAGTTTCGATTTTACTAAACATTTTAGCTACCGGAACAGTATTGTTGTTCGATTCATTAATAAGGATTGAAAAGAAATATTTATAAACCTTTAATAATTCCATTGAATTATCCAATATTATATTTACAATAGCTTTAGCCATAAACAATATATCTGATGGATACAATATAAGTATGGTATCCAGTAAACCATCCCTCCATAATAATTGCTTACCATAATCATCATACTTGCTAAATACATGATTCATTATAACCTCAAATTTATCATCAATAGCATTTTCCCAATTATATGTCTTAAGTATCTCAGGTGTTGGATAACCATAATCGCAAAATCCAATTTCTAAAATATCATATGTTAAACATTTTAATTTTTTTTGATATACACTAGTTTGCACAAAACCTCCATATAAACATAGATCGAAACAAGATAGACATTATAATAACTATATATGTTATTATGGTATTAATATATATCCAAATTATTTATTAAATTAAAAAAAAAGAAACCTAATGGTTTCTTTCCAACCACATAGTGTGGTTGTATACCCTATCTCTTTTCCGCTCCGGGTTGAGCGTGACATCATTTTTTGACTCATGGTAGCTGTCGACTACCAGGAAAAGAAACTAGGGTTAATCGTCTATTACGATCACCCCTAATTTCTTTTCAATAAATTCGCGACCGGCACGCCATGGGGCGGCACAATTAACATACCTCCCCACATTGGCTATGTCGCAATTACTTGCACATTTTTCAGTACAAGCAATTGCGACACCAGTCGCGAACCATTCTTCTACAAGATGGTTTTTCTCAACCATCTTAATAAAAGAATGATAATTTATTTTTTTAGCCATAATGACCTCCAAAATAAAATTAACCAGAATAGCTGGCACTACGAGTCACATTATTATGACTCAATACTATAATATATAAGTATATGTTATAGTATTACGATTTTAATAATATTCATCAAACATTAAAAAATAAATAAAATATTTTAAAATAACACAACTTATATTTAAAATTAAAAATTAATTTTTATATTATTAAGTTTTTCTATCACAGGAGAAATGTGTAGATACAACATACCATTTTTTATTATAGCTATAATTGTTTCAGGATCATAACCCTCTGGCATAGTAACTCCAATTGTTTGTTCTGACATATTCAAATCATTATTGGAATCTCTAGGTAAATTAAATGTTACTTTAAACATGATATTTATTTCACGCAACTCACTATCATAAACAATACCTATGTCACTTTTTTCAACTCCAGGAAGTGTAATGGTTACAATAGTTTTAATAATATCATTATCATCCCTAAATATTTGATCAGCATATGAATGAGTCAATGCAATATATTTCATACTGTTGCAATTATTGACCATATATGTTGAATTTTCAATTAGTTTTGACATAACATCTCCTTAAATATATTCTATTAATAGAGTATATTATAATAATCAATGTATCTAAATAATGATTTCTAACTAAGATTTTCCCTAAATTCAATAATCTTTTTAACAGTATCTCTATCCATATCATATTTAGACATGTACTGTTTTACCAACTTGGGTGTAGTTAATAGTTTTAATTGATTTTCACTTGATAAAGAATGTGTGTTAATATATCGCTTCACTAATTCCGGTGTGGTTAATAATTCTAATTCTGCTTCATCCGACAGGTTATGTTTCTGAACATATTCCATTATTAGCTCCGGTGTGGTTAGTAGTTCTAATTCTGCTTCATCCGACAGGTTATACTTCTTGATATATTCCATTATCATTTCCGATGTGGTTAGTAGTTCTAATTCTGCTTCATCCGACAGGTTATGTTTCTGAACATATTCCATTATTAGTTCCGGTGTGGTTAGTAGTTCTAATTCTGCTTCATCCGACAGGTTATACTTCTTGATATATTCCATTATCATTTCCGGTGTGGTTAGTAGTTCTAATTCTGCTTCATCCGATAAACTATGTGTTTGAATATATTTTATTACGAACTCAGGCGTGGTTAATAATGCCAACTCTATTTCATTTGACAGGTTATGTTTCTGAACATATTTTATTATTAACTCTGGTGTAGTTAATAGTTTTAACTCACCTTCATTTGATAAACTATGTCTCTTTATATACTCTATTATTAGCTCCGGTGTGGTTAGTAGTTCTAATTCTACTTCATTTGACAGGTTATGTTTTTGAATATATTTCATCACTAATTCCGGTGTAGTTAATAGTTTTAATTGATTTTTATCAAACAATCTATGTTGGCGAGTATATAACTCTATCAACTTAGAAGTAGTTAAAAGTTTCAATTCCCCATCATTTGATAAAGTATATTTACTAATATATAATTCGATCAACTCAGGAGTAGTTAATAATTCTAATTCTCCTTTATCTGATAGGTGATGTTCATCAATATATGATTTTACCAGCTTAGGAGTAGTTAAAAGTTTCAATTCTCCTTCATCAGATAATTTATGTTTACGAGCATATAGCTCGATCAACTCATGAGTAGTTAATAATTCTAATTCTCCTTTATCTGATAAGTAATGTTTACTAATATATTTTTTAATCAATTCCGGAGTAGTCAAAAGTTTTAACTCTCCCTCCTCTGATAATCTATATTTATCAATATACATATTTACTAACTCAGAAGTAGTTAATAAAATCAATTGGTTTTCATTTGACAAATAATGTTCATTGATATATATTTTTACTAATTCAGGAGCAATTATTAACCTCAATTGATTTTTATCTGATAAATAATATTTGTCAATATATAATTTTATTAACTCAGTAGTAGTTAATAATACCAACTCTCCTTTTTCTGACAAACTATACTTACTAATATATTTTCCAACCAATTCAGTAGTAGTTAATAATTTCAACTCTCCTTTTCCTGATAACCTATGTTTACTAATATATATATTAACCAGTTCAGGAGTAGTTAATAATTTCAATTGATTTTCATCTGATAAATAATATTTATTAATATATAACTCTACTAACTCAAGATTGGTCAGAAGTTCCAATTCACCTTTATCTGATAAACCATATTTACTAATATACAACTTTACTAACTCAGGAGTAGTTAACAATTCTAATTCTCCTTTATATGATAAATAATGTTTATCAATATATAGTTTTATCAGCTTAGGGGTAGTTAAAAGTTTTAATTCTCCTTTATATGATAAATAATGTTTATCAATATATAGTTTTATCAGCTTAGGGGTAGTTAAAAGTTTTAATTCTCCTTCATCAGATAATCTATGTTTACAAATATACAATTCTACCAACTCAGGAGTAGTCAGAAACTTTAACTCTCCCTTATCAAATAAATTATATTTATTTATATATAGTTTTACTAACTCAGGAGTAGTTAGAAACTTTAACTCTCCCTTATCAAATAAATTATATTTATTTATATATAGTTTTACTAACTCAGGAGTAGTTAGTAATTCTAACTCTCCCTCTTTTGATAAACTATGTTTACGAATATATGTTTCTACTAATTCAAGAGTAGTTAAAAATTTCAATTCTCCTCTATCTGATAAAACATATTTATTAATATATGAAATTACTAACTCAGGGGTAGTTAATAATTCCAATTCTCCTTTATCTGATAAAATATATTTACTAATATATAATTTTATTAATTCAGGAGTAGTTAAAAGTTTCAATTCCCCATCATCAGATAAATTATATTTATTTATATATAGTTTTACTAACTCAGAAGTAGTTAGTAATTTCGATTGATTTTTTTCTGATAACTGATATTTACCAATATATGTTTCTACCAATTCAGAAGTAGTTAATAATTCTAATTGTTTTTTTTCTGATAACTTATGATTAACAATTTCTTCTATTTTATCCCATTTACTCATGATTTCTCCTAAGTTTAATGATTGCTTTAATAATATTTGTATCCATAACATATCTACGAATATATAACTCTACTAATTCAGGAGTGGTTAATAATTTCAATTGATTTTCATTTGATAAATAATGTTTAGTTATATATAACTCTACTAATTCAGAAGTGATTAATAATTTCAATTGATTTTTTTCTGATAACCTATATTTAGTTATATATAACTCTACTAATTCAGGAGTGGTTAACAATTTCAATTGGTTCTTACCCGATAAATCATATCTATCAATATATAACTTTATTAATTCAGGAGTAGTCAACAATTTTAATTCTCCCTCGTCACATAAATAATGTCTACTGATATATAGTTTAATTAGCTCAAGAGTAGATAATAGTTCCAATTCCCCTTTATTTGACAAGTAATGTTTACTAATATAGCATTTTACTAACTTAGAAGTAGTTAGTAATTCCAACTCTCCTTTCTCTGATAAATGACATTCATTGATATATAGTTTAATTAGCTCAGGAGTAGTTAATAGATTTAATTGCCCTTTTTCTGATAAATTATATCTAATAATATATTCTTTAATTAACCAAGTAGTAGTCAAAAGCTTTAACTCCCCCTCATTGGATAAATAATGTGTATCAATATAGGTTTCCACTAATTCAGGAGTGATTAATAATTTCAATTGATTTTCATCTGATAAATAATATTTATTAATATATATCTCTACTAATTCAGGAGTGGTTAATAATTTCAATTGATTTTCATCTGATAAACTATGCTTACGAATATACAACTCTATTAATTCAGGAGTGGTTAATAATTTCAATTGATTTTTTTCTGATAAATAATATTTGTTAATATATAAAACTACTAACTCTGGTGTGGTTAATAATTTCAATTGATTTTCATCTGATAAACTATATTTACTAATATATGGTTCTAAAAGTTCAGAAGTAATCAATAATTTCAACTCTCCCTCATTAGATAGTCTATATTTACTAATATATATTTCTAAAAGTTCAGGAGTAATTAATAATTTCAACTCTCCCTCATTAGATAGCCTATGCTTACTAATATATAATGTTAATATTTCAGGAGTAGTTAACATTTCCAACTCGTCTTCCTTTGATAAATTATGTTTAACAATATATTTTATCTTATTAGCAATTTCTTCTATTCTATCCCATTTACTCATATTTCCTCCAATAATAAATGTTTTTTTTTAACTAAGATTTTTCCTAAGTTCAATAATCTTTTTAACAGTACCTCTATCCATATAATATTTATGTATATACTGCTCCACTAACTCTGATGTAGTTAATAGTTTTAATTGATTCTCACTTGATAAATTATATTTATCAATATATGCCGTTAGTAATTCTGGTGTAATCAGTAGTTTCAACTCAGCTTCCTCTGATAAATAATGTTTCTGAATATATTTCATCACTAGTTCCGATGTAGTTAATAGTTTAAGCTCCATTTCATCCGACAAACTATGTTTCTGAATATATTTCATCACTAGTTCCGATGTAGTTAACAACTCCAATTCTGCTTCATCTGATAAATAATACTTATCAATATATTCCATTACCAATTTTGGAGTAGTTAATAGTTTTAATTGGTCTTCACTAGACAATTCATCTACTAAATCATCTTTATTAACGATACTCGTTTCTACTACCATTTTTTCCATTTCATTACACTCGCTCATATTTCCTCCAATAATAAATGTTTTTTTTAATAAGATCTCTTTCATTTCATAGGATGTTGAACATTTGTTTTACAATAATTGTAAGACAAATGTTCTTATTTACCTATATATTATATTCATTCTATTACATAGCATTTGACAATTATCTGTAATATTTTTACCACCTTAATTCCACGGTGTCATATAATCAACACCCATTTCATTTAATTCAAAATGATTGTTACAATGAACACAAATCCCTTTTTGTTTTTCAAATACTTCTCGTTTTTTTGATTATTTGTAAGGGATCTTACAAATAAATATTTTTTTTTCTCATCATTTTTAACTTTTTTTACTTTATACATATTCATATTTTACTCTCCTTTACATATACTTTTTTAATAATATTTCTGAGGTATCAAAATATCTATATCACCAATAGTTCTATTTATCATATGAACTAATGCTACTGATAATACATTTTTTTTTCTTTGTTCAGGGTCAACATTATTTATTAAAAACTCATATGTTGTCTCATTTTTCACATTATCATGTTCTATGTTTACTAGTCGCAATATATCTATATTATCCGTAAACAGGTGTTCATTTATATCATTTATACCAACATATTTCCAGTTAACTAATGAAGCTGTTACAAATTCACTGAGATATAAATCTACTGTTAAGAACACTCTTTTTTCCTTATCACTTATATCAACCTTTTTTCTACATCCAATTGCCATCATAATCATCTCCTTTTCATTTTAAATATTTCATGTTTTCTACTATCAACATTTCTTTTATTCAATTTACCAACATATTTACATTTATCTGAAAATGTTATAGATCCACTAATATTATGGTTATAATTAAAATACCACAATGATTCTACTAAATTATCAACATACATATTTACTTTTTTATCCATATTATTCTCCATTAACTTAATACATATCATTTACAGTTTAGATGTTATCTCAAATACTGTCATTCTAACAATCTCAACATCATAATGATATTGACCACCATCACTTTCTACATTTATATACTCATAGATTTTATTAATAATATCTTTAGTAATAGATGTTATAACAAATTTTTTGAAAATTTTACTATTTTCATATGATATAGTAACATTAATTGTTGTAGTATCATATTGTTCCTTAGACCCTTAGTATTAATTAGGTTTCTAATTTTTGATTTTAAATCTTTCATATCACCTCCATTAAAATTAATCCGAACATATATATTATCCTCCTATCATATTATTATAACCCAAGTCAACATTGTAATATATAATTGAAACTACTTTAACTTTTGACACTTGTTAATACTATTTAATCTTTTATATGCTCCTTATCAACTTTTATTCCAATAATATTTTTTAACAATACAACAGATTTAATAATATTTGTCAGTTCCATTCATAAACTCTTTATTGTTTCACCCTATTTGTTCAGTATTTTTTTCACTTTCTTTTTTTTAATAAATATGTCTTTATAAAAAAAGTAAAATAATTTTGAAATATATATTATAACGATGTATGCTAATTACAGCATACATGGTAGCCGTATTTATATTTATATTTATAAATACCTTTGGTAACCATATAATTTTTTCATTGGAGGAAATATGAACAACTTAAAAAAAATCGAAAAAGAATGTATCTACAAACATGAACTATTAGAAAGAGACCAGTTAAAATTATTATTAACAACAACATTGGTCTCAAAGTATATCGAAAGATATGCATTATCAGATGAGGCTGAACAGAAACTACTAACTACACCAAAGTTAGTAGAAAAATATATTAAAAGATATAGCTTGTCAGAGGAAGCTGAACAGAAACTACTAACTACACCAGAGTTAGTAGAAAAGTATATCATCTGGTATCCTTTATCAGATGAAAATCAAATAAAACTACTAACTACACAGGAACTAATAATAAAATATTCGGAAGTACATACCCTATCGGATGAGGCTGAGCAAAAATTACTAACTACACCAAAGTTAGTAGAAAAATATATTAGTAAATGTTTCTTATCTGATAATAATCAAATAAAGTTGTTAACCACAACTAATTTGATTAGAGATTATTGGAACAGATATGGAATAAAAAAAAATATTATTAAAAAAATTATTGAGCTTAAAAAAAGTAAAATCTACTAATCAAAAAAGAGTTTGTAAAAACAAATATTGTTTACAAACTCTTTTTTTTTCTAATACAGTTATTTGTAAAAAAAAGGGATCTAATATATCGATCCCTCATATGTTAAAACTTATCTACTGAATATATCATCTAAATTACTACTTGTTGGTTTATCTTCTTCATCATTCAATCCAAGATGATCGATAATAGACACAATTGATTTAGCATGAGTAGCACCATATTTTTCAACATCTTCAACATCTTCCTGTAATCTAAATTTATTACCATCGAATGGAACATAGAATACTGGAACAGCATTGTCACTTCTTCTACCACGACCCTTAGCATGTTTAATACCAAGATATTTAGTAGATATGTCAATTGGATTAGATTCTGGTTGGATTATATAAACATCATCAAAGTCATCTAACAGTTTTTTAGAATCACCAACATATGATCTACCTAATAATTCTACAAGTCCAACTTTATTTTTTTTCACACCTTCTTCAATAGCTAATTCACCATTTCTATTAAGCTGTGATGCAGTTATAATAGGCACCATCAACCGTTTAGATAGATTATTAAGTTCAGTACCTATTATACCTAATACATCATACGGACTACCTGTGCTAGCTAATCGTTTATCATTAGGCAATGCTCTTAAAATATAATCTACTGCAACAACTACAACTTCATATCCATTATTACCGAGCTCCAATATAACATCTTCAATATCATTAGTAGACATAGTTCTTGATTCTGAATATTTTATAGCTAATTTTATTTTACTATTTTTTAGATCTAAACTTTCTGATATGTTATCTGTGAAATCTACAAAAGCTGTTTTACGTACACTGTTAGTGCTACTATAATTAAAGACCCTTTCAACTGTTTCAGCTCTACCATTTTCTAATGAGATATATAAGGCAACCATAGTTTTCGTAGGATCTTTAGGTTTTATATGTTGGTTATATTTTAACGCCCAAATCATACTATTTAATAAAAACCCAGACTTCCAATTATTGGGTAATGCTAACATTAAATATGTTCTACCAACATACCATCCCCCACCTAGCATTGCGTTAAGAGCAGTTATACCAGTTTTTATCATATTTCTATCATCTGTTAACTCATCATATATATCGCGTATTTCAGATCCTAATGTTTCCTCTGATATAATCAATGTTTCGGTTCTATTATCTATAGTGTTTTTAACTTTATTATATTTGGTGTAAATGGAACCTAGTATGTCGCCAAAGTCGTCAACAATACCTCGCATGGATATAAAGTTACCAGCTCTAAACTTAGTTATCAAATCAAATAATTCATCAGAACTATCATATATCATTGTCCATTTTAATCTCATATTTATATAATCATCGATCATAATAATATCGTCTCTACTCAACGTTATAGTACGCTCAATATTATTTAATATATCATATATCTTATTATTAATACCAGATTTATCAAATAATGATAAATAATTATCAAACTCAGTATCTTTATATTTTTGAAAATATTCGTAAAATGTTTTTAATATGTCTATTTTGGTTATAATATTAATATCTATAATAACATCTTGATTTAATAAATTTATAAATGTTCCTATTTTAATTTTTAATGCTGTACTAACATATTTATTATCTGTAAAATAACATGCTATAAACTTATCATACATATTATTATTTATTTTGAAATTATATTTTTTTTCATTTAAATTGCCCATAGAATATCTCCAAGATATTATAAATTATTAAAAAATTTTCTTTTCTTGTTGTCGCTCTTTATTTAAACAACCACATGATTTTATTCTTCCTTTTTTTATTAAACTTAATCGATAATATTTAATAGTACCACATTCACATATTGCTTCTACAAATATATTATCATAACCTCCTATTTTACGAACTTCTTTGTTACCAGTTAATGTCAACCTATTAATTTTAACACCTTTTTCTATATTTATATACTCCATATAATATCCTCACTATTATTCAACAGAACTTATAATATTCGCAATTTCACCAGGGGTGATATTTAATCCATACTTTATCTCTATATATTTAGATAACTCATTTGGTAATTCTTGATTATCTTCAAATACAAAATCATATGTATCGTCCTTAGTAATTTCACTAGTATCTTTAATTGTTTTTATTTTAGCATTACCTGTTTTAGAAACAACTTGATATACAACACTATTTCTATCAACATTAGTGATTCTTATTTTATTTTTACCATTATCGCTAAATTCATCAATTACTTTAGATATTTTTTCAGCAGTTAAGTGTTTTATTTTAGATACATCTATACTAGTATATTTTGGAGCATCTTTATTTATAACTCTATCGACAATATAATTACCAGTACCATCAATATCGTACTCTATATGCAAATAACCTTTGGGATCTTCTTCTCCAAAATTGGTTCTAGTATATGAACCAGCATAATATATCTTATTTTTAAAATTTTTATAAACATGTATATGTCCACATATAATAGGCCCTTTCACAATGTTCATCATAGGTTCTTCATCAAATATAGGTGCCGAATTAATATTCTTTTCAGATAATATTACTTGATTTAAAAATGATACTTTTTTAAATGTACCATGCATAAATACTAAGTCATATTTATCATCTTCATTGATATTGAAAAATTCTTGATAGTACTCATCTTTATTTTTGGGATATTCTTCAGGTATAAACAATATTTTGTAACCATTAATATATTCAGCAGTTACTGTTTTATGAACTTTTAAATCTGGGTGTTCGATAACACATAAATTATCTAATTGATTAGCATCATGTGAGAATGTCCCTTGTACTACTCTTATTTTTATATCTTTGTGTTGGGCTATTTTCTGTATAAATTTTAAAACAAGTGTAGATGTTTTATCATTAAATGATAATTTCTTATGAGTTAAATCACCATTAATGACTATTAAATCTATTTTATTATCAAATGAATCTATTTTATTTATAAAATATTTTTTCAATTCATTGTATAATAATGTACTATCATTATTACCAAAGTGTATATCGCCAATATTTAATATGTTTAGCATAATATCTCCTTTTTAATGTTAAAGTATACATTTTAAACAAACCAATTATACGGTTCTGATTTAGTTTCGTCAATATAAATTTTATTTTTTTTTTATACCATATAATAGTATATGTTACAATGTTAATATATTATTGAAATATATGTTGGATTTAATCAGTATCCGTTCTCATTCCAATGTTTCAAGCCCTTGCTTTTTAAGAAGCCGGGCTACCAACATTTACATTTCCACTACTTTATTACCACACACCCATATTTATAATACTAAGCCTTACAGGCTTAATCTTATAAATATTAATGTATTTTATTAAAGTTTAAAATCTGAGTATAGCACATCCCCCTAATCGAGGGAATGTGTGTGATATTAATATACTGCAAGGTCTGCCTTTAAAGTATGTTCATATAATCACACTATGAACAATATCACCACATCTTCTATAATAGAACAGGACGGGATATGAGCGTGACACATAATAGTGCTATGTTATATATGTGCCCAATAGCTCTCATGCATACCTTGATTATGCTAGCAGGTTGAAGCTTATACAAACCCTTAGAAACTAACACACAATCTTTATCGGTAAAGATTGTTTCATCAAGAAAACCGTATATATCTAAGCTTCCTTTTTATCTCGACTATATAATAATCGAGGTGATTATAGACATATTATCATATTAATTGGTATGATTGCAAGTTTTTATAATATTTTTTTTTCAATAGTTTTTTTTTTAATTTATAATTACGCGTGTTCTTGATTTAGATAAGTGTATAAACCAGTAATACTATCATGTTTTAATGAAAATGAACTATTAAAATGACCAGTTTTAACATCTATTATTAAATTACTAGGTTTTAAAGGAGTTAGCCAATCACCAAACTTATCATCTATCATAAGTATTATATTTAAAACATCTCCATCATAATCTGCTGCTAATACTGGCAAAATGTTATTATGTATACTAGTGGTATAATCTTTTATATCTTTTTTAACTTTACCTATTCTTAATCCCATAATACTTCCTACAGCTATTGTTGGATTTCTATTTAGAATTATCATAGTATTTCTATCAACTATCAATTTTTTAGTTGCTAAATTATACAATTTTTCATCAAACACCAACATAGCTTTCCATATTCTTTTTTGAGCTTCCATATGGTCATATCCTAATTCTTTAACAAGTAGATGTATTATATGATATCTAAATAATTCTAGAAAAGTTATATATGGTATATGGGCTTCATCAATTTTATGATCTGGTAATCCTGGAACAATTATAGATCTAGATGAAAAATTTGTTCTAGCTCCCAATAAAAATTTTCTGGTCATACCACTTTTACCGGATATAGCTTTCACGACATATTTGTAGATGTTATTATATATCATTTGGACATCAAATATTAAGTTCTTCTTAACATCATCTATAACACCAGGTTTATCTATGTCTTTTAATGAACGCAATATATTATTATACATTATATTTATATCATCATATTTTAACATATTGTTTTTTATCACAGCTATACGTAATGATATATCCATTATAAATATTTTGTCTATAAAAATTTTATCCATATTATCTATAATGATCTTATAATGTTTATCTATTTTTTTTCTTTTTTTATTTTTATTTTTATTATAATAAAAATCTAATATCTTTTTAAAGTTTAATCTAAATTGATCTAAACCAATACCACTATATTTAATTTTCTTCACATTATTTTTACTTATAATTTTCTCTATAGGTGCAATCTTAGCTATAAAATTATATAAAACTGGATGTATGATCCTATAATCATCTAATGAAATCCAACCAGTTTTACCGTAGTGTGTTTCATCTATTACTTTTGTTTTACATTTATCACATACTATACCCTCCATGAACTTACCAGTAATTTCACCACATTTACATGAATATGATGATTTATGCAATGTTCCAAAAATAGATCTGCTAAATATACCATCATCTGTAAAATTGCCTTTGTCATCAATCATTTTTGGAGATCTGATAACTTTCGCACCATTCATCTCTTTCTTGAGCATATTTGCGAATACTATTTGTTTACCCATAACAACCCCTTATAAAATACGTAAAAGAATACCATATATTAACAAGTTGTGTCAAGAAACATTATTAAATTATATAACTAACCATATATTATAAAAGTAAACATATTAATAAACACTTTATAATGGTAATATAATGGAACTTAAAACAAGCCCTATCACAACTATAAGTAATGTTATAGGTAGTGTAACTGCTAATGTTATGAGATTTTTCGAAGGTGTTATGCCTAAAGATTATTTTGAACACATTTATGTGGACACTAGATTGACAGCAGTAAGTAGATATAATAGAAACAATGGTAAAATTATAAAATATAAGTTACCAGCAATTTCATTTAAACCTAAATATGATATAGATGATTTAATGTTAGAACAACACGAGTTTATCAAACCATCTGTAGTTGTTAGCAAGGATTATGATAATGGATTGGTTCTTGAATCGTATTTTAGTAGGGTTAAAGTTACTTTCGATATTTTAATAAAAGTCGATACAACTCTTAAAATGTATGATGTTGTTAATTATTTGACTAATAAAATTAATTTTACAGGGCCTTTTATATTAAGTAGTCAAGCAGGAAATACACCCTATATCGGTATACCTGTTCCCAATATAATAGTTGACAAAATAATGGGTTTACATAATTGGAATATAAGGGATATGGCTAATGTGAATACTGTTGTTAATTATCTAAATACTTATCGAAATAATGATGTTATGTTTAGTAGAAAATTAAACACGAGTACCGGTAAGACAAATGTTGTGTTAACAGTAGCTAGTGATATCATGGCTAAGTTTAGTGGTAAACCAACTTTTAATTCATCTGGTACAAATAGAGCTAGAATTGGTGATAACCTAATAAATATGCATCTAGATACTGAGTTATTTGTACCAACATCATTTAGGTTATCTGTTTCCAACGATTCCTTTTTAATAAAAAAATATAAGCAATTAGCATTATTTATTAAACTTATGAATAATAAAGATCATACCAAATATGATGTTGTTAAAATTAAAGATTTGATAGAAAATATATTTATAAATGTTAGTGATTATAATGTTGAGCATCCGGAACATAATGATATTGATTATGATTTATTTGAATTAATATCTGATCCTAGATATAAATCATTGTTTGATAAGCTTACAGCATTTATGAATGAATCTGACTATTCGTTCATGTTGGGTGATTTAAGAAAAGCTATAGACTATTCAACATTTAATAATTTTATGGATAATGTTAAAGATATTATAAATGAACACTTATCCGATATTGGATCAGTTGATGATAGAAACGTTGCCGGTTATTTAATTGATTTAGATGCATTAAGTGTTTATAACAAATATGATGATAAATATAAAAGACTGATTATTTTTGATAATACTGAAAGGTTAGAATTATCAGATCCCGATATATATGATTATGCTATCGATAGGAATAGAGATTATGAATTACGAATAGAAAGAGATATTGCTATTAGCGATGCTCAGAATGATAATAAATTACATTTATTATCACCTACTTTTAGCAACGATATTATGTATATAGATGTTACGAGTTTAGAAAATAGTATTAAAGCAAATGATCCATTGAGATTTAGAATATTGAGTATTGGTGATAATGAACTAGATGCTGTTATTAAAAAGGTATTGGATGCTCATAAAAATAATAAACATGTTGATAAATTGGATTTAAAGTCAATATATTCTACAATAGATATGTTAGGTGATGACATAGGTATGATCGGTTTGGATACATCCTTTATAGGTTTACCGGATTTTATAGATAGTGGTAGACGCGTCTTCTATCATAATGCCTTTACTACTGAAATAAATACTTTGATAGATACACTTGATCTGAGTAACGAAATACCTGTTACTAAAAAAAATGTGATAAATTATTTTTTAACTAAAGGTAATGATATAAATGAACTTATGACAGTTAAACTATACAATAGAACTAATGAGATAAATATAGCTGATTTTGACTTTAACTGGTATACATACATATTATCTATTACAAATACTATATATAATATGAACTATTATATCATAATATATTATGATGAAAATATGTTTAATATGTTTGAAAAAATGTACCATGATGAGATGGATGCTTAACATAACATTAATATGTTATAGGAGAATAGTATGTTTACAAATTTTGAAATCGTGTATGAAAATTTTTTAAAAAAAAATGAAGGTTTGGATGAACCAATGTCTACTTATATATATGGTAAAATAGCATCGTTGACCCCTGATTATATCGATAAAAGCGAACCTATTAGTGAAAATGAATTAATGTTTCTAATATCAGAAGTTTCTAAAAACACTACAAGTTTAGGTCTAGAGGGATGTGGTGATATTTTAAAAGAACTATATATAACTAAGGATATGTATAATGATCCGGAAATTTTAAATGAATTAACATTTAATGATATGAGGTTACCATTCTTTAAAAAAAAAAGTGTTGATCCAAGAATAGGTAAGCTTTTTTATAAAATAAAAACTAAGTTCGATGCAATGTCAACAGAATATGATAGAAAAGCATTGTTGTATGAAATAACCAAAATTGATAAATATTTGAGAATAGATTTATCAACCACCGGATTTTCTATTGAGAATATTCTTAAAGCTACTGGAGTTAGCGTTGTAACCGGAGCTTTTGCTAGTATTATGGGAAACACATATGATAGTGATGATGTTAAAAAATTTGGAGCATTAGCTAGAGTGTTAGGTATTAGTGTTGGTTTTGTAGGAATAATATTTGCTATACTTAAGTCGAATAATAAACCTGTTATTAAACAATCAATATCTTTTATACAAGATGCTAAAAATATTGTAACACATGTTAATTTAAAACTAAAAAGACCGTTTGAGACATATTTTTTGAACGAGAACCGCACTAATATAAGAAGTTTATAATTTTTTTTAGAGGAATAAAATGAATAATTACCAATTAGCACATGATAACTTTTTTAAATTCTTTAATGGTGTTCGTAATGATTTAAATATACCATTTAATGAAGAACTGTCACCCATTATGGATTCTATTTTAATGCAACTGTTAGATGAAAATTTATCTAAATCATTTTCAGATGAAAAAATGTTGGAAGATATATCCGAAAATATTGGCTTAATAATTAGCGATAATATTGAAAAAACATTGTCTGAAGACTATATTGTTATAGATCCACTTAAAAGTATTGTATATGATAACATATATAAAAGTATTAACGAAAGTGATATAGATAATCTGATTAAAAATAATGTAAAAGCTAATATAACAGTGTTTATAGAATCACTTGATGCTTTAAGTCTTTTTGATCTAGCACTGTCTAAAGGCATAGGTATTGATAAAATGTATGAAAATGTGTCTGAGGGTCTCAAATTGAGTAAAAATGATAAAGCTGAGGTCAAAAGTACAGAAGTGTTTAATATTAGCTTAATTTCAACATTATTACCTAAGATTAAAACACTGTATAATAGAAGTATGAACATTCAGCGCATGAGAATAATGAAAGCTGATATATCAACTTTACGCCAATATGCTGATCAAAAAACAACAGAAATTAGAGCAGCTAAAAAAACTATAGACAAATCTATTGGAGCTAGTCAACAAGTTGGTGGTGATAATAATATTAGATCCACACGTATTTCCGATATTAAACTATCAACACCAGAAGCTCAACAAATTAAAAATGTTTTAGACGGATATGTTAAAATATCTAACTTAAATAAAATGGTTGCGACTAGTAGATATCTGAATAAACTATCAAATGATTTAAACTCATTAGCTGTCGATAATAAATCAAATTTCCCAAAATGGGAAGAGTTGTCTGCTAATAAAAAGAATTAAAAAAAAAGACTTGATTTACAAGTCTTTTTTTTTAATTAAAGATGCCTACTAATATTTTTAAAATATATTACACCTTTAGTTTCTCGTATTTTTTTACGAGCCCATCTACCGGTATTGTATGATATTATTGTTTGTTTCCAATTTTTATGATAACGATATAGTTTAGATACTATTACATTAGCTATATACTTATTATATATTGGATTTAATAACATTTTCTTAATATCATTCAAATTACCTTTACCATATTTTATTCTTAAAATGTTATTTTTAGGTAATTTGCTAACAATAGCTTTAGCAGTTTTCAATCTTATCTGACATAATCCCACAGAATAGTTATTTTTACTAAATCTATCACCTATAGCCGTAGGTATACCATTACTTTCATGCGCACATATAGCATTCACAATTTTTCGATTTTTTTTTGAAAATACCGAAAAATCTAATTTTATTTTTTTCAATATTTTCTTACGTTTTTCAGCTATTTTATTCATTATACGCTGTTTAATTTTTTTAACCACAGCTTTTTCATATATATTATATATAAGCGCAATATGTATCTTATATTTATATACATGTTTTTTCTTCTTATATTGATAGGTGTTATTTAATACTCCGGCACAGGATAGTGCTATAAATAATATTAATATTAATCCAATATGAATCGTTATCAATTTTTTCATAATTACCTCACATATCATACTATAGTAATTTATAGTATATTTATATTTTTTATTAAACAAATAAATAATCATCACATAGTATTGCTGCCGTGATGACCTCCTTTAAGATAGGCAATATTGATGAATATATATCAATATTGCCTATTTTACCAGTTAATATATTAGTATGGGATATCCTCTTCTAATAATGTCTGTGTATTAGGTGTTGGATTAGTAGGTGATGTTGCGTTACTACCGTATGTTTTATAGCTAAAAGTTTTTTTATCATCAGTATCCACATTATCAGAACCAGCACTATTGTTATACTGATCTTGTGGATGAGCATATCCACCACTATTATTAGGTTTACTTCCAAGCAACCTCAATGTATTGGCTACGATACTAGTTTTATATTTATTAACACCAGTATCATCTACCCATTTATCAGTTTTAAGTTTACCTTCAACATACACCAATGCTCCTTTTTGTATCATAGGAGCATACATTTTAGACATATTGTTCCATATTATTATATTATGCCATTCTGTTCTTTCATGACGTTCTCCATCTTTTGTGAAATATTCACTAGTTGCTAGTGAAAAATTGGTAACTTCTCCGTTACCTACAAATTTGGTTTCCGGATACTTCCCTACTCTTCCAATTAAAATTACTTTGTTAACACTTGCCATAATGGTCTCCTTAAATAGTTGAAATATACTATACAATATATGTATAGTTGTTGTCAAATATATAATATATACTTGTTTATAATATTGTATTTTAAAAAAATAGAGAAAAGGGGGAATTACCCCCAATAGCGTTAGTCGACTAAACAGATTCCCAAACTAAATGATACGGGCCTATTAACAATATTAATAATATACCATTCTATTTTAACAATAGGTCTATTATCAGGATTGTCAAAATGAAAATTTATATTGCCTGGATAATCGCTTTGAACTCGTATAGGTTCTGGTATACCATCTAAAGTTACTAAAATATATGTATCTAAATACTGTTGATCAGTTATATTGCTAGTACTAGTATATATGTTTATAGAGATCTGGTCGCTAATAAAAACATTATCGCTATTACTAATATCAAATTCTTTTACAACAGTATATCTTTCACTACATATGATATTGTGTATATATTTAATAGATACTATATTTCCAATTCTATCAGGTGACCATTCATTTATGTATGGTTCACATATTTCCACACAATTATTATTTAGATCTTTTTCATAACCCTGTGCACAATCGCAATTATATCTATATTCATCAATTCTACTACATATAGTGTTATCTTCTATACATGGGTTGTTTACACATGGATCATTGTTCACAGATATACATTCTCCATCGTGTTCTACATAACTATTATCACATACACATTTAGTGTTTTCATAATCAACAACTATACAATGTTTATTAACATCACATGTTGTATCTAAACATGTTGCGTTTTTTACGCAAACATTATTATCATCAGAATGATAACCAACCTTGCATTCACAAGTATATGTTGACCCTAGATCTACGCAATATGAACCTTCATCACATTGTATGTTATCACATGTTGAAGGTTCTTTATGTTCTACACAATACCCTTTAAAAAATACATATCCTTCATCACAGACACATATTGGTTTAGTATTTTCAATATAACATACACCATGTCCTCCACAATCTCCCTCTACACAGACATTGTTTTCTTGTGGTTCAGCTTGATGGTTATTATCAGTTGTTGTAACGCTCTCACCACAACTAATAATAAATAATGATACTACCAATAATAAATTAAATAATGTTTTCATATTTCCTCCTAAAAAATTAATTAATAATAAACATCTATTATTGTAATATATATTTAAAATTATAATAAATATTCGTGTAAATCACCACCACTTATCTTATATACGGACTTTTCAACAATAAAATTATTGAAAGATTTAGCATAATTTTTATTTAAATCTTTCATGTTTAGTAGACTTAGTGCTGTTTTAGCATCATATTCATTATCAAAATACCATTTTGATTGTCCAGGTATTTTATATTTATCTTTAGATTTCTGTCTATAATACCTTCTAACCATACCATCGAACCCATTAATTTCTATAACACACCATAACAAATCATTCACAACATCACCTCATTTAAAATTATTAATAGATTGTTTTGACTTGATAACGCTATTCAACATATGTATAATAACAATATTTTTTTTCGGAGGTATAAATGGGGTTTTCTGGATTTTTAACAAATGATGGTAGAGTATTGATAGCCAATACCATAACTTCAGAAAAAATAATTATAGATAAAATGGTTATTGGTGACAGTAGTATTCCACCAACTCCAGCATCCAATATGCTCAATAATGAAATATATCGAACCAATACCACTAGTGTAACTATCAATGATAATATAATTGAAATTGTTGCTAATATAGATGTTTCTGTTTTAGATTTAAGTGGAAACGGTTTTACTTTAAGAGAAATAGGAATACTTGCTCATAGAGAAAGTGTACCTGGTGATGTAATGATTGCCGCTGCAGAATTTCCAGAATCATATAAACCTGACTATATAGCAGAAGGTGCTTCTAAAAGCTTTGTTATTAAATTCAATATACTTATATTAAATGGTGATTCCTCAAAAATTCAAGTACTCATAAACCCTAATGCTAATTTTATAACATTTAATGATTTAGAAAACTATTATACAAAAGAAGAAGTTGATATTATTAAATCCGAATTAGCCAACAGTATTAGTGATGTTTCTTTACAAACTTATACTAAATTGGAAATAGATAGTATTTTAAATAATTATATTAAAAAAAGTGAAATCACATCATATATTGATAATAATATGATCAAAGAAATTCTAGATAATGAATATACTATTAAAATACCACAGGTAAATGGTATAGGTGTTGGTGACTATATTAAATTAAAAACAACCTCTACTGGAGATATTAGTATTGTTAAACAAAATAATCTATTTGATAATATTAAAGATTTATTTGAAAATGAAAATGCTGTTATAACTGATTCACATGACATTTATTTTACGGATGATGGTAAATATATGTTAATCGCTTATGTCGATTTAGTATCATTAACATTCATTGTTAGATTGTATGATATAAAAAACAATACTATAGATCCCAATTATAGTTATAGGCAACCAATCAGTATTGTTAAAAGAGAATTTTCATTTACTGATACATCTGCACCTAATAACATTCAACAATTTCAAGCTTTATCTATACGTAATGTTAAAATATTAAAATATGATAATGGGTTTATTGTTTTCTACGATTTTATACCACAATATCTCGATGATGTAAAAGGTAGGACTTATGATAACATTTTAAAGGTTATCAATTTAAGCAACATTGATTACAACACCCCATCTAATAGTATAGGTCTTTTAAAACATAAGACACTTTTAACAACAGCAGTAAATTATACAAATAATGATTACTATAACGATAAAAAATTTACTGGTTTGAGAAAATATACGATAAATACTGATAATGATGATCCAATAATAGTTGTATCTACGGAAGAGCATAGAACAAATTATAATGATGATGTGAATAGTAAAAATTACTATAACAATCATACTTCATTCACAGTAATGTATATTGATAATACTAATGATATTGTGATAACAGATCAAGAACAAGTGCTAAATACAGATATTCTACCAATATCTGATTTACTATATGTTGGTAATAATAAATATGCTGCCATCACAACAACACATGGAGACATATCAAATGTTAGTGATATAGAATATAGACGAATTTTTCATAATACCAATATTAATAATAAGACGCTTTCTGATTTAAGTAACAAAATTGTTATTTTTTCAATCGATAGTGTAAGTAAAACATTGAATGTTAATTCATACGATGATATTGGTGGATTATTCGATACTACAACAAGTAATTATTCTACTAAACTTTATCAACTCACAGATACATATTTTCTAAGTAGTTACGTTAAGGTTAAATATGGTATGTTATTAGGAGAATACAAAACTAGTGTTGCTTTAAACATATTAGCAAGCGATCCAGTTGATGGTTTAAGAGTAGTTGGTAGCAGTACCATCATTAATTATCCTGATGATAGATTCATATTGAACACTAAAAACGAATTAAATGTTTCGGAAAATTTTGAAACAGATAATGTTGTTATAACTAATAATATATCAAGTTGTGAGTATAATCAACCTAACGGTGATATTATAAGACATTTTAATTGGGATATTATGAGACATGGTTATATGTTAAGCATGGTCGCTGACAACACTTCTTATGATACCGAATATCATAATTCTATTAAATTATTCAGTAATGGTGAAATACCAACATCTTTAACAAATGCTGGAGTATTTATAAGTGGTGTTCATATTGATTTATTCATATATCACGGTAACAATGACCCACACATAATAGAAGTAGATTTAAGCTCCATAGATGCTGATTTAGATCACGTTGCTGATAAAATAACAGCTGATGTTTATAATAAAACCGGTTGTGCTGATCCTAGTATTGATAATAATGATTTTAAAGCCATATATATTAACAACAATGATGAAAATATTTTAGAAATATCATATGCTAATCCAAGAATATATCATCATAGTTCTAATACTTCTTATAATACAGCTATGTCATTATGTGTTATTTGTGACAATAATGATAATAATAACCTAGGTAACTATATATTTAATAAAGATTATCACAATTACTATATTTCCGAAAACGTCTACTTGTCTGATTGTGACAGTGGTGCGGTAACATATATTGATGGTGCTCAATTATACTTAATAGTTCCATTTAACCCAGATATTAGATTATATACTAATTATAATGATAATCCAACTGCTACAAATACATATTTGATGACATTTAATATATACGATACGTTGAACCCAAGCACAATCATGTATCATGGTGCTATTCGCAAATATGATGTTCCAATCATACCTGGTCTAACCATAGATAATATATTATTACCAATTAAATATAATGCATCTTATACTTATAGATATAAACACAATACTCTACCAGTTAGAAATATGAGCAATCTTATTGATTTTAATTTACCACTATGCCCATATCTTAAGGCAGATCTACGAAGATATGGATATATTACTGATTTAGTAGACATACAATGGTCGCTATATAAATTTAAACATAGTATTACAGATGGTGGATTTGATATGTTTAATTATACTAGTGAATATAATACCAATTACCATAGTGATTTCGATACATTCAATTCATCTGCTAAGAATATGAATAGAATAGGTTTTATAAATTTTTCTAATTATAATAGAACTGGTAACGATAATTATAGCGATCTATATATTTATATGAAACATAACGATCCATCAGTATCTTTAAACAGTATATTATTATTAAATATCAAACATGATGGTACTAATTTTAAAATTACTGATAATGATTTTATGATTATTGATGATAAAAGAAACTGTGTTATAAGCGAACAATTAAACGCTGTTCCATTGATTCCTGAAGATATGATTGAAGGATATCTTGAACAAATCGATAGTAGTAATTTACAAGTAACTACACATAGTATGTTTTATAAAGAAATTGATATAAATTTAATTAAAGGTTTCGGTGTTTATAAAACATGGGCCAATTTAGCTGGTGAAATGATGGTTTATTCTAAAGGTATGTCTAAAGCTATGACTACTATACCATATGATAGATCAGAAAATACTGAGTGCAATATACCATGGTTAGATGGTGAATTATATACCAGTTTATTTTATAACACTGTTGATTTTGATCCTGAACATAATATTGGATTAGTGGATCATGTTGAAGGTACTGATTTTGTAATAAGACTTAAATCTAAAAAAATTCATCTAGATAATAGTAGATATGATAGTTGGTCACCTAACACAATATATTATATGGATAATAATGGTAGAAATGGTTCGAGTACACTATATTATACTAAAGACAAAACTGATATTGTGAATACTAGCAGATTACTATCACTTATAGATGAAGGCGAGTTTATCGAAATACCGCCATTATTTAACAAAGTTAAAGCATATAGGAATGAAATTTTTTCACAAACACCTATCATGTTAACAGATATAAGATAACTAATATAATAATAGATATTAAAAGGAATAATTATGAATGTAAATTGGAATACCATAATACTAGATGCTGACAATAATTTAGTTTTTAAAGAATTTAATAAACCTAATTTAGTTATGAATTTTGCAGCAGCACATTATTTGCATAGATTAGAACAAAATACTTCAGGTATTTATGGTCCTATAAAATATGTTGCACTAGGCTCCAGCAATGACAACTCTCCGAATCCCAATATCGAAACAATATGTTCGACTGAAATTGCACGTATAGATGTATCATCTAGCTATTATGTTATCGACAACAAAGTGTATGTGGAATATGTTTATGAGAACACAACAACTTCAAATGTCGTACTAGGTGAATTTGCACTTATTAGTGGTGGTATTGATAATCCTACTGACTGTAATGATAGAAGTGAAACAGGGTATGTGTTTTCTAGAAACATTGAAACCCCTAAATTGATTATAGCGCCTAGCGGGGTATTGTATGGTAATGCTATTATAAATACAGTTGTTTAATGAGGTCTATATGAATAATAATAAACATGATATTAGGTTAGTATTTAAAAATCGTCTAATAGGTAATGTATATGATAATCATGGCAATATTGTTGATAGTGTGAATGAAAGTAACATGTTAACTAATAAAGCTACTAATATATTAACTTACAATGTGATGGGTGCCATAAACACACCTGCTGAATCTAATAAAATTGTTGGTATAATTTTAAGTGATAGTGAAGTTGATAAAGATAAATCAATAACTATTACTGATTTTATAAATCAATCAGATAATGTAGAAAGAATACCTTATACAAATATAACGTATATGGGTATGGGCGATATAACATATGGTGCAAGATATAGTTTTGTAATCAATAACACGGGACCGGATTCATTGAACTATAAAACATTTGGATTAATAACAGGTGACGATATTACTAATCCAACATCTCATAAACTATTCTCTATCTTAAATTGCAATATAATGATAGCTGCTGGTGGTTCTTTTACAGGAGCATATGTTTTAACTACAGCTATTAGAAGATAATCTTAAATAAATAATAAAAAAAAACTTGACATGGGCTAAAATATAATATATGATAGGTATATACATATGATATGTATGTATTTATGGAGGTGTTATGTCAGCTAAAAAAATATTTGATGATGAACCAGTTATATTTGTTTTCAAAGTTTCTAAAGAATTGAAAAGAAATTTTAAAATGGCTGTAGCTATTCAGGATACTAATGCTAGTATCGTTTTAAGAGAATTTATGGAAAATTATAGTAAAAAATACTTGGAGGGTAATAAATGGTTTTAGAAAACATATCTACTATAACTACTAAAAAAGAAATGTATGAGTATTTAACAACCGTATTGGATAATGGTGAATATGCTACTAATACTATTAGCGATATAGCTTCCAGCAATTTGATAAATGCTGAATCATCTAATGTTTTATTTAAGCTTAATGATAACGATATAAACATGATTCTTTCTAAAAATAAAGCTTGTAGTAAGACAATTTTAAAAAAATTGTCTAAACTTGGTAGTTTAGAATCAACCAATCCAATAACAGAAATTGTAGCCCAACAAGCTACATCTACTTTAAATCAATTAGAAAATATTGCTGACATAAAAAAAGCTTTAAAATTTATGAAAAGCATACTGACTATACTACCTAATGGTATAAGTATCAATGATTTTGAAAAAAATAAAGAACCAAATAGAATATTTGTACAAAAAATCGTATTTATGAAAAATAGTATTATTGTTGATGATGGTAAGATTATTATCAAACTAATAGATGGGAAAAAACTATCAAGTTATCAAAAAATATTTAAAGATGGTAGAGATGCTTATATTTTATCAGATATAGATATTTTAAAATTTAAACAATCATTAATACAAAATTTAACTAAGATTAATAATATCGAAATTATAGACAATGTTATTACATTAAAATATGTTGTTGATAATGTATTATTGGAACACAATATGTGTTTTGATAAGGTGGGAAACTATGATATGATAGGATTATATTATGATAGTTGTATATTAGGTGATGAATATTTATCAACAGATAGCAGGTTAACAAATATCGTGAATAATAATACTTCTACTATATTGTCTGATAATTTTATATTCAATAAGAGCCATGTTTTAATACCTGTTAATATGATAGGTGTTAAAAATGATTGTAAAGTTGTTATTAAGATTGATGCAACGAACAATGCTTATATTAACAACTTTTTTATAAGTAATTATATAATTAATAGTGAAATTAATATAATTGTCACAAAATGTGGTAAATCTATTAATTTGAAAAAATGATTGTTTAATTAGTACGTAACATTAATTAATTTTTAAGGAGAAATTATGGGATTAAGAGATAGGTTAGCAAAATATGGTCAAACACAAATTGCAAAAGGTCATGTAAAAGATATTGATAATTTTGAAACAGGGTTAGTTATTGATTATCTAAACGGTTCTTTTAACAAGGAAACTTTTAAAATTAAAACAGGTTTTACATTAGGTAAGTTTATTCTATTATTAGGTAAATCAGGCTCTGGTAAAACAACATTGGGTATTCATATGGTTAAAAGTATATTAAGTGCTGTTGAAACTGTTGCATACCATTATGATTTTGAAAAAGGTGGTAACTTTGAAAGACTTATAAATTTTATACCTTCTGATATAAGAGAATATTATATTTATTTAAATGATGATCTTAATAGAGAAAAGTTTTTCACTGATATGAAAAACTTAAAAACAGAAATACATGCCAATAAAAAAGAATATACTATTAATTCACCTTGGGAGGACGGTAAAAAAATTGTTGTACCAACACCAGTACTTATAGATTCGTTAATAACCATGAAGTCTAAAAAAATTGCTGATGATGATGAAATGAGTGGTCAAATGCAAGGTGGTCGTAATGCTGCTGAACAAAATAGAATGTTTGAAGAGTTATTGGATCCAATGTTTGCTGCTAATATAACTGGTATCGGTATCAACCATTTACGTGACAACATATCTACTACTAATATACCACCATCATCATTATTAAAACATTTAAGCAATAAAATAAATGTACCAGGTGGTAAAGGTCAGTTGCAATTTAGTGACACTATTTTAATGCTAACTGCTAAAGCAACATTAACACCTGAAAAGAATGGTATTAATGGTTTTATGAATGAAGTTAAGATTATTAAAAGTAGATCTAATGCTGGTGGTAATAAAATTAATGTGGTATTTGATCAATATAATGGTTTTGATGTTCCTATGACAGATTTACAAATGCTTAGAGATTCTAAACTAATAGGAGGTGGTGGAGCTTATCAATATGTAAAAGGATTTGACACTATAAAGTTTAATTCTAAAACATATCGTAAACTATATACTGAAAATAATGAATTTAAAGACAATATTGGTAGAGTATTAGCTTGGGAAAAAGTTAAATTAGCTCTACCACCAGAATTGAGAATTGAAGGAAGTATCACAGATAGTGATAAGGAAAAAATTCTTAAAATCAATTTTCCTAAATTATTTGCATAAATAATTTAGAAATACAAGGGGATTAATATCCCCTTTTTTATTAAAGATATAAATTATTAAGCTTATTCATATAAAAAAAAATAATCATACAATATTTAATCATGCTTACTATATGACATTATACTAACATCAAACAATATATTAAATAATATTTTTTTAGTGAGGTTCATTATGTTTAAAAAATTGAACAATGTTAAACTTGTACGGGAACTTATAGGTTTCATATTACTAGTTGTACTTTTTAAGTTACGACCCAATATGCTTGATATGAACTATGTGATATTTATGTCAATTATGTTTGCAACAACTATACCAGAGGTTAATAAAAGTATAGTTGAAAAAGTACTATCTGTAGCAAATATAATATTTATAATAACAACCGTACTTATATTGGTTGCTGTTATTAAAAAACCCCTCAGTTTGGAACTAGTTGTTGGTTTATCATCATTAGCTAGTGTTAAGGGGGTTAAAAATACTATTATTAATATGAGTTCTTTGTTGAAAAAATCAAAAAATATTGATAACAAAATAGGGGGTAAAGTAGATGGGGTTTAAATCAATAAGTAATACTGTAAGTATAGATAAAAGTAAACTAACTAAAATAACTGCTGAATTATCTCAATTAAATATAGAAGCTGTTAAGATTGATATTGAGAGAATCGGTTTTATGTTAGATATGTTTAAACGTAAATATAAGTATAGTATGACAGTACCGGTAATATCAGCTGTTATGTCTGGTGATGTTGTACCTATTTTTACTAAATCTACAAACATAACTTCATATATGCCAGGTTTTATGAAAGCTTATAATGATAATATAAGATCTTTTGTTAATCTATCGATAACATCATCAATTAGATTAAATGCTGCTGGAGAATTAGGTGGTAGCGAAAGAACTATATTTAGTTTATTACAATTTGGATATATATTACATGGAACATTTTTTAAATATGATAGTATAATAAACAATGCAACGTTACATAACTTAACATCTATGGCATATGGTAAACTTTTTTCAAAAGTTATGAACAAAATATTTTCAACAGCACATTACCCTGAATTATATGCTAAAATCATGTTTATGGCCATGAAGTTTTATTATATTAATTTAATAGAAAAACCTGCTGGTGATAGATTAAATAGTATGATTTTCAGTAATGTTAATAAAATAGTCCCAACTAAGATTGTTGAATCAAGAATGGGTGATGTTTTTGATATATCTGACGATGTTTATGCTGATACTACTGTTTTTTTTAAAAAGATTAGTGAACTAGATTCTGTTGTCAGTAAGGCCACTTTTAATACTTTTAATAGTAACTGGGTTCTATTATATGGTTCTATGGGATATTTTGCATCGGAACACCCTGTATACTTATGGGGAAACATAGCAACTTCAGTTATAGGATCGAATCTTAATAGAGGTTATGAAAATGTTTTAGGTGAACTAATGTTTGATGTTTATAATAAATTAGCTTCAGTTTTAATATAATATATATGTATAAGGTGGTGTTGTGATAAATTCGTATACTAATTTTATTAAAAATTATAAAAATTTTCTGAAATCCGAAAATTATATTTTATACAATAAAACATTTAAAAATGTTATACCACAAACACCATCTGATCTAGAATATGATGGTTCGGGAAACTTGATCACATATGATTCTACTAGATTAATAATAAATATATCGGATTTCGGAATAATAGATACTAATCAACATAGTTTATTAATTTTTGTAAATGGATTATTAGTTCAATCTAATAATATCTCTATTGTTAATAGCAATAGTTTTCAATATATTTCAATCAAACATGAAGGTACTCAGTCAGTTACTATAGATGTCATTCTGTTAAACCAACCCCAAGACATTGAGGATATTGTATTTGTACCAGATAACGATAATAAAGGTGAGTTAATTATAGACATTTTTGACTATGATAACATGCTAGATAATAATGTATTAAATTATTCTTTTAAAATAGCATCATTGGATGATATCAAGTTGTATATTGAAAATGACAGTGATTTTATGGAGTTAACAAAAGGTTCTGATTATAATATAAAATATCTTAACCATACTGATAAGGATGCTTTTAGGATACTATCAGAAATTTTATCAAGTAGCCCATATAACTACAATTTAGAGTCATTTGAAATAAAACATGACATATTTCATAAAATACTATATTTTTTAAGAGATGATTTTGTATTAACACATATCAATACTGGTGACAATGTTGCCACCATTAGAGATAAACAGGCTAAAATGACTTCTATAATGAACGAGTATTATAGAAGGTTGGCTAAATATTCAAAAGTTAAAATAACTGTTGAAACAGAAAACAACAATATTACTGATGGTATACCTATACATATCATCAATACAAATAGTGCGTATCGTAACGATATTGTGCTAACAGATTATATGCTAACCAATGGTGTTAATGGTATCAATAGTCCACGAATTAGTGGTAAAATCATAAATATATGTGATACAAAACCAGTGGCTGCTAACTATAATGATAATTTCAAAATATATTTGAATGGAGAGCTACTTGCTAAAGATCTAGAATATCAAATTGATAATAAGAATAATATAATTTTTAATAATAACATTATTCTTAAAACTGATGATGTCGTTTCAGTTATACGTATTGGTAATTGTAGATTTAATGCTAATATAAATCATGCTGATATACATAACTATTCTAAAATAAAGACACCTTATTCATCGATAGAGGTATATGATCGAAACAATAGTAATACTGATTATATGGATAGTGTTTTTAATAACTATGGGTTTTTTATATTACATACCCCAGTACCAGTCGGTAATAAAAACTTTATGGTATATATAGACGGTATGTTACATCCTAGTAAGGATATCGATATAATAAAAGATAATTTAATCTATATAAAAAATATCGATAAATTCTCTAGGGTTCAAGTATTTAATATATTTAACCATAATGAGGCATATATTGAGTCTAAACAAAATGCTGATCCTGATAATAGTTTTGAAGGTAATTATTTAGATAATATAAATTTGGAAAAAGTTGTATCGTATTCCGATGTATTTTTATCAGAGTATTCTGATAAACGATATAATGATATCATAACATCTTCCAAATACACTATAGTTGATATAGGTGAATATACGAATATTTTATATAAGTATTTAGATGATTATAGGGAGCATTTAAATGTATTCGGTGACATATATAACTATATAGCTAGTAATGGTGGTTTTAATGAATTTAAATTCATACCTATCAATAATGACTATATGTATATTTTAAATCAATTTAATAGTAAGTGTATAAGGTTTAGGTCAAGTGTTAATAGACTTATGAATACCTTTTATGGTACCAATATTAGTATATATTCTAACAATGTTGATTTTGAAAAATTAAATGATATCATAGCAATATATGGTTTAGATTTAAATGATTATAGGATAAAAAATATTAATTCATTAGAATTAGATATTACTAAATTATATGCTTATGATGATGATACATATATACAGTTTAAGAATAACGAAATATCGGATTTTTCAACTAATTGGAATATTCGACCATATTACATTAACAACTCTGTTACAGATTATCCACCTCAATATGGTGGATTCAATTATGTTATTACTAGTAGCGATAAAAGAGTTACGATAGATTTGACTAATAACCCATTAAGCGTGCAATCAATAGCTAATATACGCGCAATATATCTATATAATGGTGTAGATGTTATTTTTGATGATACATGTATAGTGTTTCAGGATAAATATCTCCGTGAAGGTATTAATAAAAACATTGTATCGTTATATAATAGAAATATCGTAGATGATACACATCTTCCTATAACAAATATAGGTTTATTTGTTTATAGTCATAGGTTCTTTAAATATGATGATTATGAGCAAATAACTAAAAATAATGATAAGTTAATATATGACAATGTTAATGATCTAACCAATATAGATATTTCTGAAGACTATACTTATCAACCAATTAGTGATTTAACAGGTATTGATAAATGCTATAATTTAAAAAGTATACACATTGTGAATCAAAATATCACTGTTGTAAACAATAGTTGGAAACAACTTAGTTTATTAACTATATTAAATTTAGGTAATAATTCTATTGATGACTTAAGTTTTATTAAATATAATAAAAGACTTGTTGGTTTATATGTAGGTGGTAATAATTTCACAACATATGATTTTACAAGATTGGTCAATCTAAAATATTTAGACGTGTCAGATAGTTCATATGGCCTTGGTAATAATACTGATGAGTTTATAGAGTTAGAAAAAAATAATAATATAGTTGAACTAGATGTTTCTAGAACAAATGTTATGTGGTTATCCAGATTGCTACATATACATGGTCTTAAAAAATTATTAGCAGACGGTAATAATTTAACAGATAGCACATTCACGCCTATAAATACAACAATTAGGAAAGACCTGCATATCCATGAATTAAACGTGTTGAGTTTAAAAAACAATAATTTTACAACAACCATATTCATGCAGCATTTTCCATTACTACAAGAACTGTATTTAGATAATAATATAAATTTAAATCCTACAGTTGTTATATATAACAACATGTTGCATAGATTAAGCTTTAATAAAACCACTTTATCTAGTTTAGTTGCAGACACCAATGTATATTGTAATAATTTACAATATTTAGATGTTTCTAATAGTGGTATAACAAGTATTGCTGACATTGATATATTTTTCAACCCTGATCATTTTGAATATTTTGATGCTAGAAATACATTGATATCTGAAGTTTTAAGTTCAGATATTGTAGATAGGTTTAATAAGGATACTATAATAGATTTAAGAGGTTGCGAGCTAATATCCCCAACACAAGATATGTTATATAATATGTGTGATAATGGTTGGAATATACTGTTTGATAAGGATGCGTTAACTATAACCACACCTATGGATGATTATATTGCTGTTATAGAAAACCCTGATGTGGGTGATAATGGTATAGTTGTATCACCACATACTTTATCATTGCCTATGAATATACCAGAATATGTATCATGTGATGTCAATGTTACTAATTTCTATGAAAGTATTATATGTGATGTGGAGTTTGATATTAGAAGCGAAAACATTGCATTAGAAACAACTGTTGATGTATTTAATACTGTAGTAGATGCTATCGATATAACTATGGGGTTGTCAACATATGTTAATATAGGTGAAGTTGTTGAAATAGATGCTGCTGGTAATAATATGATAAATATGGGAACTAGTGTCAAATTAACGTTGTTTAATGGTAATATAAATACAACATCTAATATGATGACAACTGTTAGAGCTGGTATAGATAATACACCTATGATGAGCCCAATATCTAGTGCTAATATGTATACAGCTATTACAACTACACATATATCCTATACCCCACCTGTTGCTGCATTAGATATGAATTACGAAACAACAGATGATGGTGATGATATGACACTTGATTTGAATAGTGAAACAACAGATTAATTTTTATGAGGTTAAATAATGAGTATTAAGGTTTTGGTTAAAAGAGGTTTAAATGCTGATAGGCTGACGACTATGTTAGATGAAGGTGAGTTATATTATACTATTGATACTAAAAAAATTTATATAGGTGATGGTGTAACAGCTGGGGGTGTTGACCCTACAACTATAAGCACATCAACAAATATGAATACTGAAAGGATAAGTAATCTAATAGTTGAAGCTAATAATGTTTTAGAGACAAGTCATTCATTAGGCGAAATACCTAAGCATGTTACATTGTATGAACATATTAGTAGAGATAAAATAAATTTAGGTATTCATTCAGATGGAACTATTGCCGGTAACGGTATGATTGAAGGTAGGACATTTAAGCCAACATATGAGACGCTGAGAGATAGTAAACATACTCATCTTAACTACGATGTTGCTAATACCACCTCAGTTGCTTTCAATTACATAGATTCATATAATATGGATATAAGATATAGTGAGTGTATTGATGATGGATCGTGTAATATTATTAATAGCGATAGCTTACCACAATTGTATCACACAACTGGTGCGTATATTGATATATCTGATGCAAAAAACTATGTATATGTGACTGGAATAGATGATTATACTACTAATGTGTTAATTTCTGATTCAATAGTGTTCCGGGTATATGATCGTGCAAATATTAATAATGGTCCTATTGTTGATCAAATATTAAAAAATATTTTTAATATGGATTTATTTACTACAAAACCGGCATATGTTGAATACGGTAAAGGTGGTGGCAGTTATATTGAATACAGATTTAGAATAATGGTTGATTATTGTGAGAAAACTAATCAAGCTATTATAAGTAGATCATACAATTCCGGCGGTGTCAAACTATCAGAGACAGTATTATATGATCTTAGTACAGATACCAAAATAAATATTAATATGTTACAAGATGCTATAAAAAACAGATTAGTCACAGGATTATATTTGTTAGAAAACGAAACATATGTAACCGTTATGGATGGAAATAACCATGGTCACACATATAGATACGATATGCTTAATAATACGTTAGTAGAATTATTTACTATGACAACAGAATACTTATGGAAAACCAATATTAGTATTTGTGGAAATAAAAAGCTTTTTAATAATGGTAGAACATTATGTGTTCTGTATAATGATGATACTAAAGTTTTTGTACCACTAGGTTCTACAGATTATGCTATCATTGAAGCTATAGAACATAATGGTTCCATATATATTGGAATACTAGACCATTATTATAGTAATTATCGTGTAATAAGAATTGATAGTGCTGCTAATGTAATAGATATTGTGCCGTATACAAAAATATCTGATAGTATCAGTAGTGCTACATCAACTACTAAGTATAAAATTAACGCATATGTTAATAATACTGATATTGTTTATGAATTCATGCATTTGAAAGATACTGGATATATTACTAAAGTTGTAGTTCACAATGATGATACATACAATGATAGAGTTGTTGATGGTGACGGCAATGGTTTGATACCAGAAAAAGATATATGGTCTAGCAATGTATCAAGTATTCTATTGACAACTAATAGTGATATTATACCAACATATAGTACCATAGTAGATACCGATTGGGTCACATACTATAGTTCAACAAATTTCATAGATTTTACTAATGTTAACGATATCACACATATAGATTCAAATTTTATCTTAGGCGATGGTGTTGGACAGATATTGTTTTTAAATAATAACCTATCCTCTTTTCCAGCACCTTTTGACACATATATAGATCTAGATAAAAATATTTTACACGATCGATTAATTAACAATGATTGTATTAAAATAGTTTCATTAGGAAGTGGTAGTTCGGGGGATTCGTATAAACTGACTATTAATTCCAACAGCTTCATGACTAATACTGTAAACTATGATACTGATACATCTACTACAGTGGACAATATTATAGCTGAGATAAATAGTAATGGTGAAACTGAGTACGGTAGCCCAGTATTTGCTGAAAAATATAATTCAGATGCATTCAAAATTATATTTAAACCATATCCTGACATATCATCAATAAATACCCAAAACATTGCTAATGATAGTACTGGTGCTACACTAACCACAACACCTATACAGAGTGGTAACTATGGTCTCATTTCAGCTATTAAAGATTATCCTGGTGATAAAAAAATAGGTTATTCAATTAAACTTAAAGCAACTACAACTGTTCCTGAGTTTAAAAACATTTTATTTACAGTAGATGCTGCTGATGAACTAACCATTATTAATAATGATCAAAATATTAGAGCTGTTGTGAGTCCAACCACTGTTAAAATAACCAATAGTAGTAATAGGGGTATGAAAATTGATATTGTGGTCAGTTCATAATAATAATAATAATAATAATATGGTAAATTGAAAAAAAAATTATATAGGTGGTGATATGTTAGATGCACATGATATGAGAGTTGTCTTCAATATGAGACATACCGATAAATACGGTAATGTGAAAACACATAAGAACAGTAAAACCCAAATGGGTAAATCTACAATAACTTTTACATTAAAAGATAAGAATGATAATATTAAAAATGTTGTTACTAAACCATTTAGAACATTCACATCAAATATGTTAACATATTTATATTCTATATTTATGAATGACACTAATGGTACATATAAGGTAACAACTCTAGATGGTGTTGATAGGGCAGTACGTGACTATCAAAATTATTATGTTAACAGTAAAATTTTTGACACTACAGCATCTAAAGATATAAATACTGGTATTGTAATAGGTTCTGGTAACAGGGTTTTCAATGTACATGATTTTGATTTAGATCAACAAATTAACGATCCCCTTGTTATTAAAAATAATGATACTAAAAATGATCCCGAATATGATTCAGTTAACGGTGTTAGTAAATTTAGTTTTAGTACAGAATTTATAAACAATACTGGTGGACCAATTGATGTTAAAGAAGTCGGTTTAACATATATTGTTGAATTATATAATAGTGGTACATCTACTTTAGAGGATACTGGTGAACGAGTAATTGTTGCTAGAGACATATTGCCAGCACCAATAACATTTAATATTTCAGACAAACTAGTTGTCGAATACACCTTGAATTATCAAGACGAAAACACTGGTTTTAGTATTAATTTCTTAAACATGTTATATGCAGCAATGATGGTTAACAATGATCAAAATGTTATTAAAACTGATGGTACTACGATCACATTTAGTAGATTTCAAGATAATACCAATACTGATAAAAATACGGAAATGTATTTACACGATACTGTTAATTATATGCCAATAGCATTGCATAGTGATATTCCTACTAAAGCAGTCAACGATCCATGGTCTATTGCTACCAACAATCTCACTCATTTATCATCAACTGATTTAAGTGAAGGTGCTCGACAGGTTAATTTATCATCTAACAAAATAGAGATAAGTAAAACATATACTGTCATAAATGATTGTAATTTTAAATATATAACAGTATTGGGTTCTAGTGATTGTGTATTATTCTTTAATGCTGATTATATAACTGGGGTTGATTTAATGTCGGGTGATATAGTAGATATACAGTTTCAACTGATCATATTATAAGTATATGATTATAGTAGGTTGGTAAAATTGTTACAATTATATATAAAAAAAAGAAAGGGTTTTCACCCTTTCTTTTTTTTTATATGATGGCTTTAGCATATAAGGCTCCCCTTGGAGGGACCAAATATACTCTACTATTAGCAGCATCCGTATAAGGATTGCCAATAAGAAAAGTTCCCATATCCGATGATAGTACCGGTGCGAACTTTTCATTCAAGCCATCGAAGATATAACCCCCAAATCCAAGACCTATTTGGACAGAATTAAATCTTCCAGCAAAAGTGAAAGCATATTCTGCAACTATATCAATGATATTAGCTACATCACTTCCATGTTTTCGTTCTACATTGTCGAAAACAAGATTACTTTTACTATCCACCCAGGCCCAACTTATAGCCACAACTTCATTAGATTTATTTAAAACCTTAAAGAAGAAGCTGTTAGATTGTTTGTAGCCATATCTAACAGAACTATCAGCTGCACCTTGCAGGTGTTGACAACAACCGGTGTGTTTACCCAATACAGCACCTTCTGTGTCGTGGGCTAAGAGACGGACTATACTATAGCCGCTCTTTGATACTTTATAACTATTATTACTAGTCTTTATAGACAAGTCTTCATAGTTTTTAAAGTAATCATTTGTATCCATAAATTTTTGCAAATATTCTGCATCATCTACAGATAATGAAAATTGGCTAGCCCAATAGCCAACTTCAATACTTAATCCCGGATATAAAACGGCATCAAGTATACTTACAATATCCTTTAATTTAGGATTATTTCCTAATTTGGATATTATAAGTTTTTTATTCTTGAAACTCCTTTCCAGTATTTTTGAGAAGAACTCTAGGTCACTCTCCAATATTGAAATATTGTTTCCAGAAGCCTTATAAGTTTTTCTCTTTTTCAAGATATTACTCATAAGGACTTTTTCCTCAGCAGTTGCAGTTCCATTATACTGCAACCCGAAATTGTTCAACCAAGTAATAGAAGGTTGTTCTATTACAAGTTTTCCATTTTCGTTAGCTGTTTTTGGTAAGGTGCTTTTCCAAGCAGTACCAAAAATATCAGCTATACTAAGCGCCCCTAAAATAGCATGTTCCTCGACAACTGTGCCGGGGTTAGCTTTCCTAAAGGACTTTATAATAGATGTAAAAACCTTCCAAGCGGCTTTATTATCTATCATGCCTAAGATCTTTCTCAGGATAGAACTTTTGGCCATATAATTATAACCATGCTCCATACCTTTGCCGAGATCGACACTAGGTCTTCTACCTAAGTAATTTGAGTATATCGTAGTTGCTTTTTCTGATATACTCTTTTTACTTAGGAATTTTATATACCCATATACTGAATTGGAGAATTCAGATCTAGGTATATCAAGATTAGCAAAAACTTTCACTGCGGGTAACAATGAGTTTGTTTCTGCTATCTTTTTTTGAACTATGTTCACATATTTCCGAGACAAATATCTGTCTTGGAAATAATAACAGTTAAAATCATCTTCTAAATTCGAAAATTCAGGAATTCTAATGAATTTAACTATTTCCTTTTTAAACTTTTCGATCCTACTAGAGGCGTCTCTAAGTTTATAAAGGGTTGTACATAGTCCGTCCACATTTGTTGTTGGACGATTTCGCAGTATCACGGTATAATAATACCAATCTACATGCGAAAATAGTCCCCAAATTTGTTCTCCGTAATTATAACTTTCTACATTATAATCACGCATTAGCTTGTGGACATATGCTAATGCATCTTTTACCATTCCTACATCACCACCAAAAGTGGTGAATAGTAATCGAAGATCAAATTTAGTAGACTCGTATACAGCAAATTTATTTCCTAACTTAAATTCGCTTTCTAAAAGTCTATTGTCCAATTTTAAGGTTTGGACAACCTTAAAGTAAAAGAGTTTTTTCATAGCTCTTTTACTTACCATTTCTCTACTCCGTACAAAAGTAAAGAATTCTGCTACATCTACCATAGTAGCAGTCCGGCCATGGTTTTCGGCCCAGATGTTCAATAAATTCTTAACCTTACTAATGTCTTTAGCTAAGAAATTTATTGAATAAGGTTTATCACTAAGATTTGCAAAATCGTAGTAATAATTAGCAGCATCCTTCGGATAAAATCTTCTCTTCGAAGGTGTTACTAACTGCGAATTCCACCTCACTTCCGCATAGTGAACTACTTCAGCATAGTTCACTGGCCACCCTAACATGTCTTTTAGTAAGGGGACCTCGCTCTCTAATGTGAATACACTAAAGAACGATTTAGATGTTTTTTTAGACACAGCATCTAGAAACTGTGTTAAGAGAGCCTCTCCCCAAAATACTTTGGATCTTTTAAGATTCTCTCTAACAGACACTATACTATCTCGACATTGAGATACTTGCATAGCGTCATTGAGATCGAGCATTCCATCGCTAGTGTACGCTGCGATTTCATACTCGATCTCTTGTTTTTTTCTCATAAACCTGGACATATAACCTCCTATATTAGTCTCAGATTTACATTATATCGATATATATGTTGACCTATATACCGCCATGATGAAACTATCATGGATTGCGCCTACTATAACTTATACTCCTCCAGTATAAAGATTGTTTCGACTTCAGCGTTACTTACTCCTTCTAACGCCTTTCACTATTCTTTATTATAGGATAATAGTGTACTCCTAATCAGGGAACATAGGAAATTGTCAACTACGCTCTCCACGGTGACCAATTTTCCTAGTTATGATATTTTTACGTCTCCCTCTAGACGGTGAATATATTTATAGACTCTTTTTTGCTTTAGTCTCCCTAGTAACGTTAAGGTGACGTTAAGTAGTAGTATTTGTAGTCTTAATGCTTATAATGCATCACGCCCTTTGGCAATGCCCACTAGTCCTCTACTTAAAATTTATACATATACTTGTTAGCTACCCATCTAGGGTGAGATATCTCTTATATGCCAACTTATATATGTATATATATATACGCATAATATATATACATAGTATGCGTATATACTATATATATAAATATATATTATATATGTAGTATATAAAAAAAAAAGGCAGCGATATTAAAAAAGATCACTAAAAAATAATAATATGAATATGAATATGAATAGCTGCCTTTTTTTTTGGGAACACAGAAAAAGATAAGGGCGTTTATCTTTTTCTGATAATAATATCATGGAAAATTTCACCTTCCCAATCATATGATTGGTCTTTAATAATTTTCCAAATATTATTATCAAAAATCTTAATGAATTTATATGAGGTGGTTTCCCTCATATCCATTAAAATTTTTTCAATATTATGGTCTTTTAATATTAAAAAGAACTTTTTTAAAAGTTCTTCCATATTAATATGACTTAAACCTCGTAATGAGGCTAAATCAATCACTTCTAAGGAACGACCACTAATCCCTAAAAGCAAATACCAATCTTTATTATCGTCCCATAGGACGATAATTCTACTAGTTTCACAATAGTCTTCGAAATCTGACCATTGAGTAAAACTGGTAAATGATTGGTAAATAGAAGGATACGCCCGTCCTTCTATTTTTTTTAAAAGATCCATAAGAACGTTCCTTATGGATCTTTTTTGTTTAATATCCTCCCAGGAGGATATTTTAATATCTTTTTTCATATTTCCTCCTATAAAGATATTATATATATAATATATATTTAAATAAATCTTCATAACGATATATTATATATGTAGAAAGAAAAAAAAAAGGGGAGGGACGGGCAACAGAACGTTGCCCTGATATTTAGAAACGCTTATTGAAAACACTAATTATTTGAAATGCTTCTTGATTAGTGAGCCCTTTAACTTCGGGCGCTTTGACTATGTTCATTTTTTCGACATTTTCTATTTCTAAAATATATTCATAATCATAACAATTTCGTGTGATAGATATTGCTATGTTATGAAAATATATTTCTATATTTTTAGCACGATCTATATTAGCACCATATACATAATAATATACTTTTGATAATATAGGTATTCGTTCTTTCCATTTTTTAATAAACTCAAGATCTTCCAAATCTTGAGTTTTTCGAAAATTTAGATGTCCTTGGACTATGTCCTTGGCATGCTTTCTAGCATAGTCCTCACCGTATGTTGTGTCGGTACAAAATCTTTTTCCCGACTTAACATGTTGAAAGTATATATATGTTTTAGACACATATATACTTCTGTATCCGCCATCATACTCATCTTTATATTTAGTGATTTTGTAATCATTGATATCGTATGATGGCACGATATCTTTTTCAGTTTTCTCTATACGACATTGATGATCATATATCTGATCATCAATGTATTCTTTTTTTAATTTTAATAGGCGTTCATAATCCTGCCTACGTTGCCATTTTACATTTCTTAATAATTCAATAATTTGATCTCTCATATTTCCTCCTACGGAATAATTAAAGTATAGCGATATTGCTATATACACGTATAATATATATTTAACTTTTTTTTTAATTTTTAACAAACGATATATTATATATGTAGAAAGAAAAAAAAGGGGAGGGACGGGCAACAGAACGTTGCCCTGATATTTAGAAACGCTTATTGATTAGTGAGCCCTTTAACTTCGGGCGTTTTGACTATGTTCATAATTCCTCCTTTATTATTTATATTCTACATCTATTTTAATATTTCTTTTAGCGAAATTGGCGAAATATATTAATTCGCCATTTTCATCATACCCCCACTTTCTTTTTTCATTTTCAGAGTTTTCATAATGTGTCATTAACCCGTTCTCATCATACTCCCACTTCTCCCAAAAACCATCAGAATTTTCATGATAAGCTTTCAGTCCGTTCTCATCATACTCCCACTTCTTCCAAAAACCATTGGAGTTTTTAAAATATGTTTTCAACCCATTTTCATACTCCGTCTTTTCCCAATAACCATCAGAGTCTTCATGATAAGTTTTCAGTCCATTTTCATACTCCCACTTCTCCCAAAAACCATTGGAGCTTTCATAATAAGTTTCCAATCCATTTTCATACTCCCACTTCTCCCAAAAACCATTGGAGCTTTTATATTGTATGCTTAATGTTAGCTTCATTTTTTCAACTAACCATTTTAGATTACTAAAATCAGTGTTATTATACACTGTTATTTTTTTCACTTTTTCTAGATCTACTTTATTAAATCCACTTTGAAAATAATCATTTAAACCATTCTCACATGCATTTACTAATATTTCTGTTTTATTCATATTTCCTCCTACGGAATAATTAAAGTATAGCGATATTGCTATATACACGTATAATATATATTTAACTTTTTTTTTAATTTTTAACAAACGATTATAAATGTTTAATAAGTTTATTGATTAAATAAAAAGAAATATTTATTAAATTATCAATAGTGATATAAAGTTAACCAAATTTTGTCTACATATTAATTTATAGAGTATTATGAGCACAAGTTATACATATTATAACTATTATTTATAATTATATAGGAGGTTCTATGAAAAAAATTGAAATATTACAAATGGATGGTAAAGTGTTCAAGTGTACAGTGCCTACAGATTATACTATATCTTCTACTCGATGTGGTATAATTGATTTATTACCACAAAGTGAATATGGTAAAGAGATGTTAAAAAGTGTTGATAAATATGAATTATTTGTTAAAACACTAATGAAAGCTAATAGATTGAGAATTGATGATTGTAAAATTATAGATTTATAGCAATTTTAAAAAGGAATATAATATGTGTTCCTTTTTTTTACTTAATTTTATAAATTTTAACAATTGATTAATGAAATATGTAATTATTATTAATTTTTTTTTATAAAAGATGTGTAGGTACAATATATGGATAACCGTAAGTATGAAAAAGGTTTATCAATTTTTAGAGATCTGATAAATTTTTCTAAAACAATTCTCATAAAAAATGAAAAAAAAGCTATGTTAGCTGAAACTAAAGAGTCTAATATTAGAGCATCACATTATATTGCTGTATTGGGTGACGGTTTTATTATGAGCGATGTTGATAAAATCAAATATAGTAATAGAGCAATTATTGATGGATATAGTTTATATGTCAATGATCCTAATAATGTTTTTATAAAACTGAATGATGATGAAAGAAATGGTTACGCTGGTGTACGATATGTTGCTGATTGGTTTAATAGAATTTCTTCCGAAACATATTTGAATAATACTACAATTTATTCTGATAAAATATATGTAAAAGAAAATGGTTATTATAAACCTATAGACAAATATGTTGCTAGTGAATACGAGTACATATATATTAAAAGAACTAGTGGTGGTATATATAGAGTTGCAACATATGCTGAATCATTGACATATGACGATATTTATAAAATTGACACTTATAATAAATATAACAAAGCTACATGTGATGCGATTTTTAACCACACCACTAATGATCTATTGTATACTGATTATGTTATACGTAATGGTTATGAAATATATACCGCTTCTATAGATACAGTATATTTGGAAATATATGATGTTGCTACTGCATTATATTATAAAGAAGCAAATATAGGAATGTTTGACTATGTTCCTTTACAAACATTGTATGATTTAAAAATGTCTGATACTAGAGTGTTTAAATATGATGGTGTTAATTATACGTTAATTGATAAGTATGAAGCTACATTAGAACCAACTATTAATTATAATTATATTAAACCATATACTAGTATTATAGCTGATAATACACCATACTACAAATCACATGAAATAATATTAGATATTTCTAATAATGTAACATTAAAAGATTATTATAGAAATATTATCATTAATGAGTATGAAGCTATTTATGAAACATACGATGATGGTAAAATTAAATGTGAAATATATAAAAATAATAATACTATTCAACTAGCTTATGATCGTTCGACACTGGAACTATATTATGTTTCGGGAAATATTTCTACTTACGACAATATAAAAGCATATAAACTAGATACTGTTTGTGATAAATGTTTCACACCGTATGTTGAAGAGTATAATAATTTAGGTGTGAAAGAATATGTTTGTCACAACTGTGGTAATATTTTAACAACATTTGATCATATTTCATTCAAATATAATTACATGTTAGTTGGTCATTCCATACTAACTGGTGACATCGAGTTGATAAATTATTGTTCATTAGATGAGCTAACACATAAGTCTATTTTAAATGGTTTCAAAATAAACAGTAAAGTTATAATGTTTAAAGAAAACAAATATAATATATATAGAGAAACTAATGAGTATTATAAAATGATGTGGTTGAGAGGTGCCGAACTAACTAAACTTAGAACATATTCTGATAAATATATTGTTCATTATGATAATAGCATTCTCAACAGTGCTGAATTAAATAGATTTCTAACAGCCTACTATCAAACAATGCGATATTTTATGACAACCATGTATGATAAAGCATTCGAAATGTACAGTAACTATGATGACCTAGTAAACTATCTGATTATCATATCAGCTATTTTAAAATATATTGATTTGGATAATAAGTTTGAATATAAAGCTGAATTTATGACAGAGCGTGATTTAAAAAATATTTTGTATTCACATGGGATAACAACATTCAACAATATTCCTAAAATATATCAAATTGATATAATACGAAACTTACAATTTTTAATTAAAACAAGAGGTACAACAGACGTTATTACTAGAATACTTAGCGTGTTCAATGTAACATCATTAAATGTTTTTAAATATATCTTAGTTAAAGACTATAAACGAGATAACGCTGGTAATATAATTAAACCAGCTATATTCACATATGATAAGTTGGATAACATTATACGTGAAAAAGAACATGTTAGTTTAGATCCTATTCCGGTATTAGAAACTATCTTAATGGATAGAGTGAGTGATAATAGATATGATGTGTATGATACAAATGTTTTAAAAACACGTATTAAAAAATATTTTAGAGATAATATCTTATCATACATATATGATAATGCTCTCCAAAATGTTAATATGATAGCTAATTTAAAAAAATATGTAGAAACTAATTTTGGAGTACCAGCTAACGCTATTTATGATGAAGCATATATTAAAACAATTGCTAATAAATTAGACGAATATATAAATAATAAAATTACAGATATGAGCGGTGATCAACTAATTACATTATTTATGGATTATGGTGATAAGTTGAATGGTTACACATATAAAGATATTTATGATGATGTTATAACAGATATATATGTTAATGACAAAGTAGATATGTATACCAATATGGGGGTTTTCAACGCTATAGCATTATCCGATTCAATAGATAGTGAGAAATCGGCTATGACAAATATTATAGCAGAAGAAAAGCTTGTTGATGAAACTGTATTGGATAATCTTAGAAATGATTATAATGACCTTGAGGATTATGTATATGATAGAGATATACAGCTTAAATTTTTAATCATAAGCATATTGTATAACGAATATAATATTATTAAAAATATGAGATATAATGAACTTAAAACATACTTTATCAACAGAGGTTTTGATAGAGTTGATATTCCAAATAAAAATTTAAACGACAATACCACAAATATATTAAATGATTTGAAAGATAAATTGTTATCATTAACTTATAGAAAATTTAACGATGATAGATTCAATATTAATATTAGTACCGATTTCAATACATGGGTTAACTATAGTAATATTGGTGATGTTAATAGTATATGTGACAAAATAACTATTACTATAGATGGTGTTGTTGTATAATTATGAAAAAAAAATAGGGTATGACTTATCATACCCTATTTAGAAATATTAAAATTTGGATTTCATCCTACATTAACCTTTTTTTAATATTTCTAAAATAGCCATAGCTCTTTTACAACCACAATCTTCTTTTTGATATTTTTCCCAAAACTCGGAAATCGTACCGTAAAAAGAACCGTAAGCTACTTTGTTTTTATCTTGAAAAGTTATAAATCCACCATTGCACCCAAAACCACCAAAGGTGCAAAAATCTTTATTACTTTTAACTTTTGTTTTTCCGGAAATCTTGGTCGTGTTATTAATTTTAACATGGCCGTAAATTCTAGCATTGCCGGAAATTCTAGCATTGCCGTAAACGTCAGCATTGCCAAAAATTCTAGCATTGCCGTAAACTTCGACAGTGCCGGAAATTCTAGCGTTACCAGAAAGCTCAGCATTACCATAAATTTCAGCATTACCATAAATTTTAACATCGTCATAAATTATGACATTGTCATGAATTCTAGCGTTACGACAAATTTTAGCATTATCATAAATTCTAGCATTACCATAAATTTTAGCATTGCCATAAATTTTAGCATTATTATAAACCCAACAGTTATTTTTTTGGGCTAAATTTTCTTCTTTTTCAATAAGTCCTCCGATGTCTCCTTTTTTGACATCGCCAAAGTTTTTAAGTGCTTTGATTCTAAAATAATTACCTTCTTTAATCATTTCATATTTATTCATTTTTCCTCCAATGTAATATCTCTTATACATGTTTAACATATAATGATATACTGTAAAAAGTAGAAGTATGTTAACCACACTTCTACTTAATTATAATTCCGCTTCAAAATAACATTGTTTAAGCTCAATAAGAGCATCATATATTTCTTTTCCCAATCTTTTATCAGCAATATATAACAAAAGCTCATTAACATGTTTCTCGCTCATATTAAGAGCAGATGCTATATCAGTAGTGGTATATGAATTATTTATTCTATTATCACCACCTTTTAATATATCATTAAGCTCATTTACTCTTTTTTTATTTATATAATCTTCAACTTTATTACCATCACCTTTTAATATATTATTAAGCTCATCTAATCTTTTTTCTACTTTTGGTAAATCATCAATATCGTAATAATATTCTAATATATTTGGTCTCACACCTTCTACTCCAAATTGATCTGCGGCATCAGAATCTTGAATTCCAAACATAAACTTACCACTTATATCTCCGTTATAATATCTGCTCATTTTATTTCTCCGTTAAATTAAAATTTATTTTCAAAAACAATTGTCTTATGATCATTATTAATTTTTTTATAAATCATATACATAATGTCTTCATTTGAAAACTCATCTCTAGATATAGAATCGTGAAAAGATGTTCCATTTACACCATATCGGACAAGATGTTTACCTATCCATATATACATATTACCAATATATTGTGATTTTTTTCTAAAATCAATTTTATTCATACTATCTCCCATACTAATTTTATATTATCGATCATATACACATAACCGCTCCACTCAGATGATATGACAACTAATTCAACATCACTATTATCAGTATTATTACAATATGAATATTTGCCTTTATTATATTGTATTTCTAATTGGTGGGCTAATTTCTCGATAATCTTTCTATTCTAAAGTTCTTTTAACTATTATAATTAATCAATGTGATTATGTGTGGAAACATATAATCCCCACACATAATCAACGTTTATCTACCTAATATCTCATACTCATCTGTAGTTATTCCCACATCTTTTTGCAAAAATTTCATACGTTTAACATATTTAGCAATTAATAACTTAACAGCTTTAGATATATCTTTTTCAGATGTATTTATCTCAAGCAATTTAAGTGTATGATATATCTTTACATCAATAGCATCCGTAATATATGGATCATTTACCTTGATATTATAACTATTTCTTTTACTAAACGTTACAATATTGTCATATTTATTAATAAAACTTTTTAAATCGTTAATAGTTTTTGATACAACTTCAAGATTAACTCTATCAATATCTTTATCTAAAATATCAATACTGAGGTTTAATCTGATAAAACGTAGATCATCTACACTTGTTTTTACTGTTTCACTTTTCTTCATTTTAACTCCTTTAACTGAATAAGTGTATTAATATATATATATATATATATATATATTAATACATGTCTCAAATTTACTAACCATTACTTTCACCTACTTATTCAATCCTCTTAGATTAAATTAACAAGTAGCCATAAACACTACATTAATATGTTACTAAAAGATATTTCAGTTTACATATTTTTTTAACCAACATTAATTTCAGTACAAGTGGAGTCATAATATGAGCAACATATATGAAGATATGTTTACGATAAACGGTATTATTGATGATAGTAGACTATCAGAACAATTTGATAAAGCCAATCTAACAACTATTGAAAGAATGAGAATTATTGAAGAAATATCTCATAATAATTCAAATGGTGCTACTAGCATTATTAATTTACCAGATATTACTAAAAACGCTGACAATGATAACACTAATACTGATGATAATAAAACATGTGTTGATCCTGTTGATATGGATCCTGATGAAGCCAGTAGTGTTGGTTGGGTTGATGAAAACGGTGATCCAATACCTAATACTAGTTTGGTTGACTACTGGGTTGATATTGATGACCAAAACATGCGTTCAACACAACAGGATATATATGGATTATTGAGTATGATAAATACTTATCTATTAGAAATCAAGAAATTAGTTTACGATGATACCTTTTTTAATGAAACAGATGAATTGAAAAAACATTTAAACAATGTTACTGATTATATATCAGGTTTACAAAATGATGGCAATACTAGTTTTTTAAAACTAGCAGCATATTCTCCACAAATCCAAATGTGGAAAGATAGAATGGATGATGCTAATAATACTGATAGAATTAAAGTTGTATTAGAATATAATAAAAATAATAATAATTGGGATGATGTGTTGTTGGAAATATCAAAAATTTTTAATGTAGACGAAGAAACTATTAATAATTATAGTAACGCATATGGATCAACAAGTATGGCCAATATTGATTTTTCAGGTAACACTGAATACATTTATGGTTTAGCAGAGTCATGGAAGTATCTATCACTATCTTTCGGTAGTGATGGTGATGGTATAAGTATATTTGATAAACTTAATGCTAAATTATCAGAATTGAGTAGACAACGTGCAACTACCAATTCAAATGGTGAAACCGAAGATGGTGTAATGTTTGATAAAATTAAAAGATTGGAAAAGTCTACTAAATATTTCTTTTCTTTTATTAAGAAAATTGAAAAGAAACAAAAACGTTTAGAATATAGATTAAACAATCTAATTCAGACTAAAAAAAAAATCAATTTTGAATTTTATAATGAAAAAAAAATTAAAACATCCGGATTTTTACAACTGGATGGTGGTGTTGATAAAACAACATTAGATAAATATAATAAATTATTCATATATGATAATATCGAACATAATTTTATCGAATTATTGGACAGGAATAGAGTTACATATAGTTTACCATCTAAATATGATGTTTTAAATGGTGTTACTATATTTAAATCGATACCGTATACTAAATTCAATTTAAGCGATCACAATATGACGATTGTTGATGAAAATAAAATTGAGTTACCAACAAGACTATTAGAAGATATAAAAAATCAAACCAGTAGACCATATGAATTGGATGGTTCACCATATGTGATAGAAAAAGAATTATATATGAAAGTTGAATATGGTGATAATAATGAATATGTTGAATATTTTAAACTATATAATACGCCTATCTTAAGTAGAAAAGAGGCTATTGAGAAAAATGGTGAAGTTGTAAATGTTATAAAAATGGGAACGTATGATGAATATGAAGATGTTATGATATCGACAGAAAACACATTAGTTTTATACTATAACCCAGCATATGAATTAACCACTACAAGCGAACCTATTGTAGATATAAATTCGTTAAAAGATGACAGTATTAGTAATATGATGTCTTATATAAACGACAATATGTTAAACATTGATTCATGGAACTCTAAATATGTTGAGTTTAATAAAAATATTCTCAAAGATATAATAAGACCAAATGTGTTGAAATTAAATACTAGTTCCATTAAAAAATTATTAGATATGTCTAATATAAGTTATAAATCCCGTATCGATAGTCTTCTTAAACAAACTTTCAAAGATATCTTGCGTGACCATATTATATCTGATGACTATATATCTATAGATACTAATGGTGATGTAAGTTGCAACTATGATTATATAAATGAACTTATAAATAGTTTTATACGTGAAATAGAAAACGTTGATGGTGACATGATTGGTATTGATGAAACTATTATGATATGTGAAAACATATACGATAGTTTGAAATTAATAGCATTGAACAATATAGACATACATATCAATACCCTATCTAATTATATAATGATCAATAATTGTGGTACCAACTCGATAAACGGTACAGAATATACCAAAACTGTTAAACTATCTCAAGTGTTAAATATTTGGTATAGTGATGTTGAATGGTTGGGTCTTCTAAAGAAAAGAATTGTTGAGACAAATCCAAGTATGGAGACAATGACTGATTTAAAATTTATAAGAATACCATATGATGAATATGACATACAAGCAGCAGCAATAACAGCTGATGCTGATAACATTTATGATTATCATGAAATAGTAGATGCTGATAGTAGTTGGAAAGCTAGTGAGACCGAAATTAAAGAAAAAGAATTCAATTTTATAAATACTAAATATTATTCTGTTGAAAATGTGGTGGGTAATAGCATTACTATAAACCAACTAGTATATATGTTTAGTTACCTAAAATCGCTCTATATGAATATAAATCCGTTAATAGATGATAAAATAAAATTCACCAATATAGATATATCGAATATTCCTATATCCATAATGGATGGTTTAATCGGTATGGCAATTTTAGTTAATAAGACTATGGGTGTACAAGATGTAACTATTATGGACGACTCTGATATAAAATACATATATGGTTTTAACAATACATATGATAATGTATATGATATTAAAGCACATAATGGAAATGTTGCATCTTTTACTAAATTGGTGACACCTAGTGGTGATATGTCTGATACATTGAGGGGTGATTGTACAAATATATATGTTGGACAGCATTTAAAAATAGATTATTTATTGGGTACCGTAGGCTCATATTCTGAAGTAGCTGTTTATGATTTAATAATAGATCATGAAAATATTTCTAATAGTATTGTAAAAGTTGAATCATTATCTGGTGATAGACATGTTTTTACATATGATGCTGCTAATACCTATGTTCACATGCAACTACTAGGATTAGATGTCATTATTAATAATAATAATAATAATAACATCATGCAATATGTTAACCATATAGATAGGTTGGATACTGTGAAATATATTATAGATAATTATAACACACTATATGGTGATTACGCATTGACACAGAATTACGTTTTTGATAACCTAACATCACTGCTACACGCTAAACGCTCACATGATGATATAATGTCTAATGTATCTGATATTGAAGAATACAACAAGGTTAGAAGCTTTATGGATATGCAATATAAAATTAAATATAGTAGAATGTTTTTTGAAAAACCGGGTCAACCAGGAATATTTTATGAAACATATTCAGAATATTTATTAGATAAAGGATTATCAACATTTGTTGATTGGATTAATTGTGTCGATGTTGATGATTTTGACAATGCTTCTTTTAAAGAACGAAATACTGAATATAAAAATAGATTGATTGAACTTATAGAAAGTATGATAAGTTTTATAGATAATACAGAAGTTAAGACATTTTTAAATAATAGTAATTATTCACACTATATGAAGGAACATATAAGAACAGTGTTATTATTCTTTAAATCATATACCATAGATATAATGTTAAATAGATCTATATTTAAGCTTAATGAGTTTTCCGACAATAATATAAAGGTTTACGATGACCATATAATTACACGTAATGTTGATGTGCTAGATGATGTTAATATGAGTGAAAAACTAACATTATCTAATTTCTATAATTTAGGAGCTTAAAATATGAGTATATCCAAAAAAGATACAATGAATACTAAAATAGTTAAGATTATCAACTATAATGGAGAACCTGTAACGGGTATTAAAGAAATGTTCTTAGTCGATGCTGATTACATTAAGATTGTTGATAGTGAAAGGAATATGTTAAACACGTTATATCAACCAGTGTTTATTATAAAAGATGGTGAATATATACATCTTAATAAATCTACAATACCAACACGTTCAGACGCACTTACACTAATGAACGTAGCACCAGCTATAGGATACAAGTATCCTGAATTATATAAATTAAATCTTATAACTGGTGATAATCCTGAAGAAATTGGACAAGGGGTGTATAAATTAAGATATAATTTTACTGGTGGACCAGCTAAACTAGTTAGACTCTTTATGGGTCAAACAGATATTAGTGGAACGGTTGTAGATGTATATGAGAGATCTAATTTTCAGAATGTTGTGTTAATAGATTATGATGAGTTAGATTATATGTATCAAATTAATAAAGGTATTAAAATGGATGTTGCTAATCACAAACTCTTTTTCAATTTTGATGATGGTGAAGGTGATTTTGAAATAAAAATAGATAAAGTACCAAACATACCTAACACTGTTGTTAGCGAAACTTTAAAAGCTACAGCATATATACCTACAGCTAATATACCAGAAAATAAGGAGTTTGATAATAAAGCAGCTTTAATGATGCGAAAAAATAAACTCATAAATGCTAAAAAAGCAGTAAAAGATATTCAGCAAAAAATACAGACATATATGTTAAATAACACCGAGTGGTCAGATGATACTGAAATATATTACAAATCCGATAACACTACACCTATAGTGTTCACAGGTGAACCTAATACTGACATCTTGAAAGCACATACTGGTGTTGGAGATTATATCTCAGGTGGGATAGTTACAAATATTGTATATCTTAATAATAAATTCTATAAAGTTAAATCAAATAATAATACTGTTACCGTACCAACCAACGAATATTATTCATATAAAATAGGTAATGTGAACGAATCTATTACGTTGTATATTGATGAGTATTATGACCCAACCACATATACATATATTACTCTCAAACCAATTTTAAATAGTGAACGTGATAATATTTTAATTAAAGCCATAAATGGTGATTCCAGATATTATGGTAAGATAGTGATTAGCACAGGCATTGATGAGTTAAAATTAGATTCATTATTAACCAATATACCTGTTGGTTATAATAGCAGTGATGTTGGTCAACCTAATGTATTTAAAGCCCCATCAGTTATTTCAGACATATACTATAGTGTTACAACACTTGTTGACGATGGTATTATCTCTAATAAGGAAGCAATATTACAATTAACACCACAAAAAACTTACAACGCTTGTGAAGATATAACAAATGGTGTTAACATGGAATTAAATAATGTTAATAACGATATTTCGTCATATCGAAAATATGATAATAAAAACTATATGACTTTAGACGAATTACGCAATGTTACGAAAATGGAATTAGTTTGGAATGAACCAGCATTTATTGAAAATGAGAAAATAGTTGGATATCAGGTTAATGTTAAACATACAACTAGTAGTAATGTTGGCACCCTAACATCGATTGTCAAAAACATACAACCTGCTAACTATGATAATTTATCAGGTGGTTTAATACAATACATAAACGATAATCATGCTGGACTAGTATCATATGATGAAAATTATGATGTTGTGGTTAGAGAGAAAAATATAAGAAAAGTAACAGCTAACATAATATCATTAACTAATAATAGAACAACCATAACTGTTGATAGAGCAATATTCAATAGTAATGACGTATACTATCGAAGATATATTGTAATAAATAATAATCATAACGACAGATTTTATGTTAAAGAATGGATTGGTTCTAATATGGTTGTATTAGATAAACCATATGTTGGTGGTAGCGACACGAGCATACCTATGTTTATTAGGGACAGATCTGCCAAATATTCTGAAGATGCGACATATCCAACTATGTTGACATTAAATAATGTTGATCTAGATGAACATTTGTTAATTAGTATTAGACCGTTGACAGAACTAGGTGTGTATGGCGATTGGTCTAAGTTTGTTAAAATAAGTCCAGTTAATATTAAGTATAAGGATTCTAATAGATTATTTTTAGCATATTTAAATGAGGTGCTAGACATATCCACCGATTACACGTTATTGGACGAAATGGAACCTAATCCACCAACATTGGACGCTTCTAATATTTTCGTATACAATGTTAATGAAGTTGGTATAAATTCAAACATAGATTTAAATGCAACAATTGCTATGATAGAAAGCAATATGCTTAAGATAGATGCGTTGAATAGTAAAATAAGTTCTCTTCAAGAAGAATTAAGTAGCTTATCAACAGATAATTGTAATAACACATGTATTGTTGAAAAAAACAGAATAACTAGACTAATAACAATGTATAGGATTGGAAACAATGATGATGGTACTTTTATAGAGAACGGTATTACTAAAAAATCGCTAACACGACTACTTATGGATAATGTTAATCTTAGAGAAAGTATGACTAGTAATACATCTGGTACAGATGCCCAGTATAATGCAATCATAGAATTTGATGAATCAAATGTTAACAGTAACAATATGATTGTTCAATATATGGTGATGTATGAGATTGTTAATAGTAATAACATTAATCCAAATATTAGTAAAAAAATCATATATGGTCCTAAACGACCGGTTAAAATATTCAACCCTAAAACAAGACAAATTGGTTATGACATGGATTTTCAAATTAATAAGATTGAAATACCGATTGTTGCTAATGTTAATTATCGTATAGCAGTGGCAGCTATATCTGAAAACATGTTACAATCTAATTGGAGCGAAACTGTTAGTTTTAAATACACTCATGACGGAACTAGCAACAACTCCATAAACTCATTAATTGAGGATAAAGTTAATTTAAGTCTATTATCAATACAAGGACAATTATCATTAGATCAACAAAATTTAACAGATAGTATAAGTACTGTAGCGACAAGTGTGAGTGGTTTACAGAATCAAATAGATTCGACAACAGATGCTATAAATACTATGAATGATAATTTTGTTAGCAAATCTAATATGAGCGAAATGATATCATCTATATTAAGAACACCTGAATTTGATACCAAACTTCAAAGTGTTGTGAACAGAGAAGTTGCATTATCATCAACAACGCTCACAGCACCATAAACCATAAATTAGAGATTTTAACAATACTATAATTAAAAATATGATGGAGTACAGTATATGAAAAAAAAAAAAATATATGAACAAATCTCATTACAAGATAGTTATAAAAATTTTATAAGAGCCATTAATCCTAAAACTGGTAAGGTTTTGTTTGAAAGAGAAAATATGGTTTTACATAGAGGTCGTTTATTTACACTAGAAAAGATATTTAACGATTTTTATAATGCTGGTGATGAGGCTATATCAAAATTTAATGTTAAATATTACAGGTTATTTGATGATAACACTGGTGACAGATCTACCATAGTAGGAGATGTTTATATTATAATTAATGGTGGTTATCATTTACTCACAGATAATGATACTTATTCATATGTAATGGATGGTGATAGAGTTGGATATGATGGTGATACAACTGATATCTATATATATAATAGTGGTATGTCTACCTATGATTTATTGGATAATACAACAACTCCTACAAGACACGATGGTTTAACATCTGTGAATCCAGATGGGACATTTGTATATACTGTATATACTAAAGATCCATTGCGTACCGATGTTTTAAATGAAACATCTCCAGAGCAACATGATATATATACATTTATTACAAATAATAATTTTGGTAACTATGAAATAGCTTTTTTTAAAGTAGGTACTGGAGGCACAACAGGTAACCCACTGGAACCGTTAGTTGTGAGTCCAACAGAAGTTGATTTAAATCAACAAATTGCTTTTAGAAATATAGACACCACAGTAGATAATAGTGATTATAGTGACACATATTGTTTAAAACAAACCAATGGTAACATAGATAGTTATTTTGGGAAATATTTTGATGTGAAAGATCCTATATGGGTTGTTGATACTGTACGAAATAAAATTGCTAAGAAATTAGAATTTACCGTAGGTGTTGAAGATTTGCGAGATGTTATATCTGGAACAACTGTTACACATAGAAATAATGTTGAACGTAGAGGACAGATTACACCAGATGGTGTAAAAGCGATATTAAAAATTAATAATGTTAACCATATAGTAACATCTATCATGTCCTCTGGTGATTTAATTAGATTTACTAATCCTACAACAGGTATTGCTGAAGTATATAAAATATCAACTAATGATTATCCTAATACAATACCTTCACCAGCAGATTTTATCATAATTGAAAAAAATGTTACTGATTTTACTTTTACAGATTATACATCGGCTGTTACAATAGAACATTCTAATGATAATGGTAATACCTATAATACTGTATTAGATAATACTGGTGCTAATGCAACAGTGAATGTTGTCCGTAATCTCGATGTCATTGGATTAACTACAGGTAGCACAGTTTACTATAAGGATGTTATGGGCGTGGATAACATTTTCGAAATATCATCTACAACTATAACAGAAAATGGTTTTGAAGTTAAATCAAATACAACATCTTTGAAGGATGTTAGTAATGGTAACTTGTTAAGATTCTATAATAACACTACTGGATCATTTATAGGTTCAGCTAATATGAATTTATTTTATCAGTATGCTGCTACTTTTAGTGAATTAGCATTATGTTTTGCAGAATTGGACAATAATAATCATACTGTTTTAGGCACTGATGAGGTTTTTAGCAAAATTACCTTTAGTTCCAAAAATTTAGAAGATACTGAAGCAGTTAAGTTTGAATATTACATTTTTGCATAAGAGGTACATTATGGCATGGATCCGTTCTAATAATTATTTAATCAATCAAAATAAATTGTCTTATATTAATGTAACATGTGATGGTGTAAACACATATATTTATACGTTAATAGATAAAGAAGAGTTTGTAATAAAAACTCTTAAAAATAAAGTGTTTGATAAAGATATGATTAACAAATTTTTTAGCGATATTGCTAAAAATAATGATATATCAAATAGTGTAATATCTATCAACAACAATCTTGAGGTACTTCATGTATAAAACAGTTGATAAAGAGGGTATTGATTATTTATTAAATTTAAAAGGTAGTGATATAACGCTTGAAATTTTAAGTAGTTTGTTCAATGAAGTAGACGGTGTTCCTCCTAAATTTGATACCGATCAAGTGATGACAATACCACTTAGTAGGTTTGATAAGAATGATAAGGGTGTAGTAACCACTACAGTTGGTTCGTACATATATAATATGTTTATAAGTGAGGTATTTGGAGACATAGGTTTTTATAAAGTTAATGGATATGTTAACAATATACTTGATGAAGATGCTATATATAAAATTGATAATAATATGGCAACAGCATTTCTTAATGATGTAATAAGTTTTGATGACAATATGAAATATATCAATGCTAGAGATTGGTTAGCTTATAATATTGTAATTTTATTAGCGTCACCAATGACCAGCGATATGACTAAAAATGACCCAGAAATAGAAAAAAGAAAAAAAGAATTGTTTGATAAATATTCTGAGGAGATAAAAACCAGACCTGTCGAAACAGTCGATATGATTGAAACAGAACTAATAAATATGGCTAAAAAAAAATTTAAAGATAATCCGACAATGGATATTTATGAATCAGGAGCCAGAGGTAGTTTTAAAAACAATTATAAAGTAACTAATATAATGAGAGGTATTATAATAGATCCAGAAGATAAAAATAAATTTTTCATATCTAAGAAAAGTTTATCACAAGGGATACCTAAAGATGAAATACACGAGCATGCTAATCTAATGGTTGCTGGTAGTTTTGGTAGAGCTAAGGATACAGCTATTGGTGGTTATTTAGCAAAATTATATGCTGGAGCGTTTCAATCAACTGTTTTAGGTGAAAAAAAAAGTGATTGTGGTAGTAAAGCATATATGGATGTTATGATATCAGAAATTGATATAAAACAAAATAAATACACATACAGATATATTATGGAGAATAATAAATTAGTTAGATTAGACCCTGATATTATACACAAATATTTAAATAAGACTGTAAAAATGCGATCACCATTATATTGTAGAAATGAGAGTTATTGTAACGTATGTTCCGGCGACCTTTATTATAAATTAGGTATTGTGAATATTGGGTTAATTTTTGTTAAACCAGCTAATGTTATTATGTTGAAATCGATGAAGTCTTTTCATGATTTAAGTGTTAATGTTACTGATGTCAATATTAATGATTTTGTAGATTAATAGTAGTAAATACAAAAAAAAGGGGGCTCGACATATTGTCTTGATGTTTTGCGAAACACCATGGTTAGTCAAATACTCCTGACTAGCACCCCATACCATAGACAATTAAGAGTATCCGAAAATACTCAAGGATGTCCAATCCTGCCATTTGATCAATCATTACTCGCCAGCAACAACTTCACTTATACTTTGACCAATGACTTGGTCAAATGTTTAAGGACCACCGTCCCCTCGATTTTCTGAGGATAAAACATGGCGTTATGAAAACCGCCTTGATGCTTTGTTAGAGCATCATGGTCATGTCGCATGTTCGACCTGTTTTTATGACCATAGACAATTAAGAGTATCCGAAAATACTCAAGGGTGCCCAATCCTACCATAATCCACTATCATAACACAATATATGATAGTTTCATTTATACATTGGCTTCGGCTAGCCAGGTTTTAGGTTACCAACCCGGTTATTTGAAATAACCGATACGTTTTAAGACCGCATGTCCCCCCATTATTATCTGGAGTTGGTGAAGTAGTTTATATCCTACTTTTCTCACACCTTCGTATCTACCAAAACATAAGTAGAACGATTACACGTTACAACCGTGAACGGGTTTATAGTTGTCCTTCTAATAACAATATTCATACTATATACGAACATATTCATAGTTTAACACATGAACATATCAAGCAAAACATAACTCAACATATTCCATTCCATACATATTATCTCAAGTATACACACCTCACCATTTGTGGAAACATGGGGATGTCTTCATATCAATAATACACACTTCATGTGTGTCTAACTATAAACATATTCAAATATATTCGATGAATATGTTACGCCAATAACCAACTAGGTCTGACTTGCTGCGGCAGTTACCGTTTACAGCCATAGGCTTTACGCTATCCTAGCGGGTGTTAACGTCATTTCCTTGACGGTCAGATACTTTGTGTTATGATAAATTCCTTATCCACATCATGTTCAACGACATTGATAGCGTAAGAGGTTTCACCCTCTGCAGCATACATCGCCTAGATAATGCTTCATAGAGAAATCTATGAACATTACTAATATCCAACATTTAATTAATATATATTTAAAATAATTCTATATACTTAACAATAACAATGACAATATTATAAATTTCATAAAGGAGTATATTATGAGTAATCAAAAAAAGAATAACCAAGATATTAAAGTTTTACACGATAACAATTTAATATTAGAAGATTATCTTAAAGAATGTTCTGAAGAGGATAAGAAAAACAAAAAAACAGATAAAGCTATTTTAAATGGATAAATAGGAGACAACATGTTTAATATGATAAGAAAAATATACACTTGGGGAAAATATATTGTTGCATTAATAACACTGTTAGGATTAGTGCGTTTATATTTAAAATATAAGAAAAAAAATAAGGAAATAGCTAAATTAGAAAACCGTATAATACAATTAGTTGATTCAAATAAACGCTTAATGAGTGTTAATAACGAAAATATTAAAACAACACTACTTCTAATACATCAGAACACTAAAGTTGCTGCTGTGAATAGAACAATATCTGACAATATTGATACTGGTGACGATAGCGTTGTTGAAGCTAGATATCGTTTTTCAGAAGCTATGAGTAAACGAATAGAAGATTGTGAAAAAGGAGATTGTTAATGTTTAAAATATTCGTAACTATTACAGGTATATTGTTAATGTCTTCAGCATGTTGCAAACCAAAAATTGTTGAAAAAACTGTTTATAAAAACATATATCTTAAAGAAGATATACCTAATTTAACTAGATTGCCCAAATTAACTGATGATGAAAAAAAAATAATAACAGAACTCACTAAAACTATTGTAGGTAGTATGAAATGTGGTATAGCTAAAAAATACCATGTTAAATGCAATGATCTGAAAAAAATATACATATTGTGTGATTATGATAGATTTACTGATATAGGTTTTGATATTATAAGTGTACTAGCTAAATTCAAAACTATTTCTAAAAGTATTGAAAATTACAATAAATACTATAATGAACGTAATAATTCAAAAACAACCAAGTATTATAAAACGCAATAGATGATTGTTACCAACATAATATGTATTTAAATTATATTTTAATTTATGAAACAGAATATAAATATAGTTATAATAAAGTATACTGATTTTAATCATCAGATCAACTTTCAAATATACCTTCATACAAATCTATCAATTTATCATATTTATCACCACATTCTTTTATCATATGTGACATTTTCTTTTTTAAACAAAACATATCTTTAAGGATTATGTCAATATCATCATAACCACTATTGATTGGATAATCGTTATCAATATCTTGGTAGGGATTTTTCTTTTTTTTATAAAGTTGGTTCTTAAAATAACCATCAATTTCCTTGGCAATATTATTACTAATAATATAACTTTGTTTATTGGCAACCACACTATTATCCTGTTCAGAATATGACATAGTTATGTCGTATATTTCGATACTATTAAATATTCGTTCTACAACACTGGCTGGGATGTGTTGTTTAAGTTTAACATACCTACTAATAACTTGTGGTGATATACCTAAAATATCCCCAAAATTGGTCCATGATAGTTCATATTTTTCCATAAAAGCTTTAATGGTTCCAAGTTCTTTATTAGTAAAACAACGTCTTTCATCTTTCATATATACTCCTTAAAATAATAAACATTATAAATCAATTCCAATCGTTCTAAATTTATTCAAACAACCACCATTATCAGAATATTCCGTTTTAGAACCCCATTTACCAAATAATATGTCACCAGAAATAGTCACATCTTTACCTTTAATATTAACATCAGCAGTATGTTTATAATAATTTTCCCACATACCCCATGGATCTTGTATAGTGTATACCCCAGATAACAATTCAGCTGTTATTACAATATAGTGTCCTGATTTCATATTATTTGTTTTACGACCTGGAAATCTGGTAGATGTTATCAGTGGGTGACCATTTTCCAAGTATTTTGAAATCTCTGAACGTGATAAATATTTAAGTGAGAAACTATATTCACTAGGAGTTAATTTTGTCAACACTTTGGCTATTACTGTTGAAACCTGTTCTAATTTATGTGATTTAATAAAATGCTCTAAACCATATTTTGCAGCCCATTTTATCAATTCATTATCATTGTCTATTAAGTTATCTAATATAGGTATACTCATATCCACATCAGAATATAAGTTGAGTAACATTAAGGTACTAGCAATTGAACACATTCTATATGAATATTTGTATGGTCCTCGTTGAGTTATATATTTTATTCTGTTACGATTATCTTTAACAACTCGACTTAATGCAGCTATATCTAATTTTTTAAAATATGTATAATATGCTTCTAATGCTTCTTGGGTATTGTACCCATCAATACCGTCTTCGACTAAAGTTGTTGTAAAATTTATAGTATTAATATTTTTCTGTAACTGCAATATCTCGTTATCCATAGTAAACCCCATAAATGAATGGATAATGTTACCACAACCATTATCTCATGTCAATTGATAAAATTGTGTTAAAAAAAATAAACCATTTAACATAACATTAAATAATGTTTCATTAATTAATTTTATTTCACATATTTAAAGGAACTACCCATGAAAAATAGTATTATAGATATTAAAACTAGTAAAAACAATATATCTCCCGAATCGAATTATGTAAGACTTAAAACAGGTTTAGATAATAGTTTACAAGTAATATATTCTGATGGTAGAAAACGTACTATCACGCATACTTGGGAAATACCAGCTGAAACAGTTAATACAACAGATCCGGCCACACTAACATTAGTGAATTGGGGCAGGTATATTATTCCAACAGGAGCAGTTGGAAGTTGGACTGGTCATGAACAAGAGATCGGAACATGGAACCCAGTAGATAACGTATGGGAGTTCACTACACCTGAACAAGGATGGGGAGTATATGTTAAAGCAGAAAACCAAATATATACTTTCAATGGTAGCCAGTGGAGCAATATAACAGCCAGTCAAACTATAATTAATGTTACATATGATGAATTAAGATTATTGATAAGAAACCAATCATTGATACCAGGAAACCTTTATAAGATATCTGATATTCAAACAAATAATGAAATTTTAAAAAATAGTGGTATAACACATCAATCTAATGATATCACCTTATTAGCACAAGCAATTAGTAATAATATGTTAGAAGCATCTGTAACTGATTTGGATCATCCTGATGATTTGGTCATATATACACCAAGTATGACAAAAGAAGGTTGGTTCTATGTTGACGTGTATCGAAGTGATAATTCAATATATGATAGCGACTATGGTTTCAGTAATGGTTATGTATGGGATTTTAACAACACCCCTTACTTTACAATAAATTTTCTTAGCGATACTGAATTATATTTAGGAGAGGACACTGTTTTAGAGAGCGATCAATATGTAACCGTTGGAGATGATGGTTCATATGCTTATTTACAAATAGGCGTAGATGCTACTTGGGATCAGACAACAAACATACTGACACTACTAAACGGATATACTTTTAAATTATCCACTGACAGATATTTTGTTCAATTAGGTGGTATGTTTGCTTCTCCGGAGTTTAGAAAAGGATGTATATTACAAAGACATGATTTACGAAATAATATTGATGTTGATTTTGATTTTAGAAATTATTCTTTCGGTTTATATAACGCTCGAATAGATTTTTATAATAGTGATAATTTATGGTACTGTTCTCCAACTAAATACAGCATTACGATGTCTAGTCCTAGAATAGATTATCCTTCAAGCAACCCCCATCGAGAAATTTTACATGATGTTAGAACTAATGACTACATTGTTAAAACGATGTTGAGTGGAAGTTGTGACTTGAAAAATATAAAGATAAAAAATAGTCGATTTATTATATTTGAAAATGTAAACATGAATAATTTTGAAATATATAATGCTGATGGCGTGTATTTCCTAAACACATATGCTAGAAATACAAAAATCGATTATGTTGTAGGTTCTATATTTTTACCAGGTTCTCAGTTGGTAGATAGTCATATAAAGGAGATGACATCAATTATTCAAAAAAATGGTATAACTGGATGCGAAATAGGAAGAATCGATAGATCTTTAATAAATATATTAAGCAATGTCAATGTTTCCAATATTTGGCATCTTCATATGAATGATTCTACACGTATTACGAATACTAATGGATATTTTAGTGTATTTGCAATGTACGATAACGCTAATATTAGTGGTTCTCATTTACAATTAAACGACTGTATTATCCAGAACGGTTCATTGTTACAAGGCTTTAAGATGAATGGTGTAGGGTCAGTATCCGATATCATGTTTGACAATGTTCAAATAATAAATTCATCATTTTATACCAAATCTAGTGATATGACAAGATATGTATATTTTAAAGATATAACGATTGAGAATGTGGAATGGTCTGGGCACATGGAAGGATCACAAGGTACTGGTAATGAAGTATACTTTCCTGTTGTGACAAATAGTGATATAAAAGGTACGATGGTAGAAGATGCCTTTTCAGGAATGGTGATTAATAATAATACAATAAGTCATAACAGTGGTTTTATAGTACCTCCTCTAAACCTAAATGTGGAATGTGACACTTCTTCTAATGTTATATCATTGGAACTACCACCAGAACCATATGATGCTCTAGAATACACATTTATAGACATTAAAGGAAATGCTGCAATAAATAATATTACTGTTACTGTCTCTACTTCACCTGGTAGTGGTGTGGTTAACACATTAAATGGTGATATAAGCACTATAATTGATACTAACTACGGTATATTAAGAATCAGGTATTCTAATATAGGTGGTTGGACTATAATTCAAGAAACTGTAGTACAATTAGATCCTACTAAAGTAGACTATGATACAATAGAATATGTTGATGCTAAAGCAGATGTGTCTACCAATGATTATATAAAAAACATCCTGTTAGAGACATGGTACATTGATACAACATTTTCCAATTATGTTGGGTTGAACACGGGAACAAGTGCAAGTAATGGTGTTTTATTCGCTCCTAGAAATCAAACCACATATTTTTCCATTCATACTGATCCTGTTTCTCCTCCTCCTACGAATAACAATACCCCTATATTAGGAAACGGAACATACTACCTATATAGTAATTATGATTTAGTTCCATATAATTTAAAAATAATGGAATCAGTAGCATATTCAAACCCTAGAACTATTTATGCAACATCTGTTTTAGAAAAAGGTAGATATTTGCATAAATTTACAGTAACATATGGTGATTTTAGATTTGCAGATATGAGACTTGAATCAGCTCCACCCCAAGCAACATTCCTACAATTCATTAAAAAAGGTGCGTATCCTACTACTGGAAGCGAGATATCAATAGTTAGTATTGATAAAATCATTGGTGCTGATAAATTCAGTATAGATAGTTTCATTACTAATGCAAATGATGAAGTATCATATAAAGAACTCGTTACTAGACAATATGTAGATGTAACAAAAAATAATGTAGACAATGTGACAATCGAAGCCATTTCAAATAGCATGATCTATAGATCTACTGAAAATGATTATAACTTATTAGTCAATGACGCATGGAAACATGATATAGCAACTACTGGTTTTACATTTGATACAAGTACTTCGCCTGCAACACTTGTCAATGGTCGTATATCTTTAAATCTTGCTGATGATGGTAGTGGTTACTGTGAAACATATAACAAAGATGTTTTACGTGGCACAGATTATAATGACAATCCTACGAACTGGAATGGTTACTTGATAACAAACATGGATCCTAGTATAACACAAACATGTCTATGTGTATATGGTCATAACGGCGCATATATGGGACCTGAAGAAACTACATTGTTGCCCGATGGAAGTTATTTATATAGATATTTGTTCCCAAAAGGTCGTGGATATCAATTTGCTGGTTTTCGTATTCTTGTCCAGAGTAACACTCTCCCTATTGCTGACAGCCCATGGTTTGAGCTTGTAAAATTAAATAAATATCCTGTTAAAGATATTATTAAAATAAAAGAGATTGACCATATAATAGATGATGATAATAAAAGTATTGATAGTTCAAATACTCCTATGAGTGATGCACATAAGGAATTAATCACAAGAGCATATTCTGATTTAAATCAATTAACTAAAAAACCAATCAGATTAATTGATATAACAAATAATGTTACATTAAATGGGAATCGAACTATAGATGGTGTGACGACTACAGATGGAGATAGAGTTGGTGTTTTTGCTCAAACAACTACAAGTGAAGATGGTTTTTACACTGTAAACGATTCTGGTAACTGGGTAAGAACAGCTGATATGCCTGTTGGTTATAAATCTGCTGGTGTCACTTTTGAAGTACTGGAAGGGTCGTCTAATACTAATACAAGTTGGATGATTAGCAATAATAATGTAAACGATGTTGTCAATGTAGATGATTTAAATGTTGTTCAAACATATTCAATGGCTAATATCCAATGGCAGTTTACCAATGGAGATAGGTTGACTCCGATAAATAACAGTGTTGAAGGTATTGAAATCATAAATAACCATAATGGATATACTTGGTTAACAATGCAAAATACTAATACTGGTAATAGTGCTGGCAGTGTTATAGAATTACACAAATCAACAATAGCTTATAAGGACAATGTATATTTTGGAATATATAGTGATAATTTCTATATATCTGAATTAGCTGGAAACGGTGCATTATTGACCGATCAAAATATTTTAATAGGTACTGTTGATAATACTAAACAGTTAACTTTTATTGTGGGTGATTCATATGGATCAATAATCACCGAAGCTATTATAGATACAAACGGTATGATTATAAATGCTCTTAAAACAACAAATAGTTTACCAAACAATAATGCTAAAGTTATAGTGGATACTGATACTGGTCGACTACATAGTATTGTAGAAAAAGTATACTCTACAACTTTAACGTCTACAGACATCGCTAACAAGTATATTGGTGTCGGAGAACCTATTAAAAAAATAAAATCATTTGAAGTGGAAGGCGCTCCTAGTCAAATCAATGGTGTTGATTACGAAATAGATAGTGGTGATAATACTAGAGTAACATGGAATGGTTTGCGTTTAGATGGTGAAATATTTGATACCATTGATGTGAACATAACATATTATGTATAAAGAAAAAAAAATGGGTATTGACATACTATCAATACCCATATACATATGCTACTATTTATTTATAAAACATGTCTGTTATTCAAAAGCGTTCTTTTCTCTTACTATTATTTTTATATATTTTGGACTACTTAAACTTCTACCTAACTCGGTAATAAATTCTTTATATTTTACTGGTGTCATTTTAAGCATATGAGAATTACCTGATTTAGTCAAATTTAAATAATTGCTATATTTGTGTTGTAAACTCAATATTTCGTTTTCATTAAAAGTGTCTCCGAATAAACCCATAAATATAATATATTCGGGTATATTTAAATCGCTCGTAATATCATAATATTTATATATTGCATTATCTTTAGATAGTTCTGCATCTAGGCCATTAGCAAATAACATAAGTTTATTTGTAGATTTTAAATAATATACAAAAATTGTACCACCAGGATTTAACTGTTCACTTAATATTGGTACCAATGTATTTATTTTTAATTTGTTCACTCTATTTTTTATAGTGAATAAACCACCTTTAACTATTTTGCTACCGAATATATTCGGTAGCAAAGATATTAATTCTTTTAAAGGTTTTTCTTGTCCCATTTCGGTAATAGTTATTTTAATTTTTTCATTGAAACTGAGTTCTTTAAGTTCTGCGAAAATTTCTTCAATTGTTTTTTTCGTACTGTTTTTTTTCTTGCCCATATTCTTCTCCTATAAATAATACTAGCATACCTAAATATAATATATACTCGATATGGTATTTAGATTACGAAGAACGAGGTTATTTACTTTTCCTTTATATTGTCAACACCGTTTTGTAGTGCCTCTGACAAAGTGTTACCTGAAACAGGTTTTTTTATTATAACATTTATTATTTCAAACATATCCACAATATCCTATTATTAACATTATACTAATGTTGTTGATATTTACCTGTCCAAGGTTTAATATTGTCAACATCGAAGATTTCTACATAATCATCTTTTTTCATTTTAGCAACAATTCTCTTACGCAATGAATATTTATCAGACAATCTTTTGTTTTTAGCTATATATGATAGAGGTATTCCATCTATTTCAACATATGGGTCAAAACCATAACCATTAACTGTTGGCGAGATCATTTTTCCTTTTAAATCAGCTTTATATACCTTAACATATTTACCATCGCATACGCCAACACATATAGTTACGGTAGCTTTTTTACCCACAAATTTATCCAACTCATTTATTAGCCACCTAATATTACCACCAACATCTTCACCGTTAACATCTAATGAAGTGTCTTCAATTGCAATTGATGCTTTTGGAGGTATTTGATCTTTCACTATTTTATACATATCCAATGCTTTATATTTAGCTATATCGATCACGTTTTTAGAATCAACTTCATCGATATCTGGTATATCTTTTAACACAAAAAATGCTCCATCATTATATTTCTGAAAATCGTTTATTTTAAACTCATTATGAGTTGCTAAGTATATTTTACCTAAACCATTATCTTTGGTCCTAGCATTATGTTTTAACACCTCCAATAACGCATCAATATTACCCTTCTTCACATTCTTATTATCTACAAAGATAACATCAACACCATAATTTTTCAAACAATCTCTAGCAGTTTTAAATTTTATTTCACGAACAATATTCACATCTTTAAATGATATAACTTCAGGTGTTGGAGTTGATGCTTTTCTAAAACTATCAGGTTCAACTAAATACATACTAGCTGGCTCATTAAGTGTAACCTTGGCAGATTTAGGTATTTCTAACACCCATGTTCCGTTTTTTTTACTATAATATTTAATATCGCCATCCCATTTAAAGCAAAACCCAGCAGCATATGACATATCATCACTAGCATATATTTTAGGTTTACCATCTTTAGTATGTTTGACCTTACTCTTATTTATTTTTAACTTATCTATATTTTGATAAGGACTAGCATGGTAATATAAACTATTATTGGCAACATTTTTCTTATAGGGATTATGTTTATCTTCCGTTAAAAGCATGTTTTCACCACTACTGTTATCATAATAGTCGTATTGATTTTCTGATAACCCCTCACGTTTAACCACTTTATTATAACTATTCAATATTGCTATATGTACGTTATCCCACCATTTTTTCCAATCAGATTGACCTTCCCATGTATTACCGACAACACTAACCCTATATTTGCCAGCACGACCTTTTTCAGCTAAACTACTAATATTTTTTAATTTATTTAATTCATCACTTAACTTAGTAGCTAATATATCTTCACCAGATTTCATCCTAAATATTACGAATGCTGGTCGTTCGGAACTTTTACCACAATCTGTACTTCGTATTTCTACTGGCAAATTATTTATTCTATCCAACCATTTATCTTTCAAACAAGCATCTACCTTTAAATTATTCCATTTTTTTTTAGGAGCATTAGTCATACCATTTAATCGTTCAGTTGGATTTTTTCCATACAAAGTCCTATATGCAAATGTTGGGGCATTATCAGTATAACCAAATGCTAACATCTGTCCTAAAAAATACTCGTGATTTGATTCTTCAAAATACAGTGGCCATTCATTTACAACATCATCAGTATCGCCAATATCGTGTACCTCACTATCATTTAAAACACTTAAGTTAACATTATATCTATACAACTCTTCTTTTAACACATATTTTGATGTACCATTAATACGCTTATGTAAATATTCGACAAAGCCAGCATATGATTTATCCAATATTTTAATGTAATTAATATCTTTATTATTGATCATCATCTCATCTTTAGCTACTTCCATTTCGTGATCACGTTTTTGATAATGATTATTCGAACCTTTTATTTCAACATATAGATCAACACTTGTAATGTATACATCAGGTATATAAAAATGTTCTTCACCATTCAAATAATATTTGAAACTAATTGGTGCCGGCATAACTATATCTTCAGGATTTGTCCAATTCAATACAAATTCTGTGAATAATAAAAAATCTTTTTCATAATTACCAACATAATCGTGCTTATACCCATTTTTCCATTGATATGTTCCGGATATTTTTCGATTTTTAAGCATTTTTTTCTGTTGTTCAGGATCTCCTAACAAATGAGGTTTATTATATTTTTTAATCATATTTTTTTTAGCAATATTAGCTAATTCTTTACGACATGATTCTTTACCACACAAACGACTATATTTTTCTGTTACTGGATTCCATTTAGTTGGAGCACCACATACTATACATTTACCACCAGTTTTATGATTTCTAATATTAAACATTAATTGGGCTGGATATAAACCATTCAATTCTTTTTTATGTTTATATTCCAAATGTTCATATAAACTTTCTTTAGTAACGTATTTGCGACCATCAAAAGGACATTTGTATTTTTTCATATATACGACCCCGCTTTATTTAATAATATGTTTATTGCTTGTAACATTACATATATGAATCAACAATATGTTAAATAACAAATTATTAATTATATAACTTACATTACAGGTGACTATATGAAAATCTTTTCAGGATTTATTGCAAAAAATACTCAACATTTTAATGAAACCAGTAAAAAGGTTTTAGCATTATTGCTAAAACCAAATGGTGGTATCGAATCTGATAGTAGTGGATTATATGTTAACACGGCATCAACCAATGGTATAGTTGTAACAGATAAATATATTGTAAACAGTACAATAATAACTAACACATATATTGATTTATCACAAACTCCAAAAACTAATGAACATTTAAATGTCATATACAACGGTATAATATTAGATGATGGTACTGGAAACGATTATAGTATAAGTGGGACGAGAATCACGTTTGATGCAACATTTACATTAACAATTAATGATAAAATAATAGTAAAATATAAATACTAATAAATGAGGTGAAAAAATATGAGTGTATTATTAAAAAACAACATAAGAACTAAATTAGCAGCAGATATTAATACAACAGATACAAGTATAAGTGTTGATACTGGTACAGGATCAGATTTCCCAGTATTAGGTCCATCAGACTGGTTTTATATCACAGTTGTAGAAAAAAATTCATTAGGAATATATCCAGAAGTTCTTGAAATCATGAAAGTAACAGCAGTGAGTGGAGATACCTTAACTGTTGAACGAGGTGTTGATGGTACAAGTGCTATTTCCGCAACAATAGGAGATATCATTGAAATGAGATTAACTAACTCAACATTAGTTGATTTGAATAAAAAAACTGATAAAAGAATATATCTTGATGAAGTTATTTTAGCTATGTCTGGACAAGCTTATCCGACATCAACATCAGAACTTAGATCCCGTAATCAAAAATTTGCACCATTATTATTAGATCAATGGGATGCTATTTGGGGACCTAGTGTTAAATGTAAAATTTTAAACACGACCACAGATGACGAATACGATGGTTTAAAATTCACAACATTAAACGATATTATAACATGGTTGAATGATAATACACCAGGCGGAGTATCTGCACATAATATGATCTTGTTACCATATGATGAAATAGATAATAGTATTCCACATATCACAAAAATGAATGGGTTTAACAGAAGTTTCTATGCTCTCAAAGGTAAACTTAGATACACTGTAGCTGGTACAGGTTCAGCTATTCATGCTAATGATCAAATGTTGGATGCTTGTGCCGACATGTATAATAATGTACATGGTCCAGCAACACCTGTTGCAAGTACAGATGGTTCAAATTTACTTGGTACTATTTGGGTTGGTAATGCTAAAAAAAATAAATATGGTTATTTTGGATTTGATAAAATATTTGACTCATATTCAATATATTTCCCATATGGTACTGGGAACAGTAGGTATGCATATAACGATACTGATAAAGCATATGTTTCAGCTAATGATGGTTGGGGAGGTGGTGCTGGTAGATACATTAAATCTACCCTACCACAATATCTAGTTTTTAACACACCATCATCATATTATGTTTTAGATGATCTGATTAATGATAGAAAAAGTATAAATGAAGACATGAATAACGGTGCTAGTGTTCTAGCAATAATTGGTGTTGAAGATGAATCTGATAATAAAAAAAAAGCTATTGTAGTCAGACCTATGGGTATTGATACAATTGTAACAAATTTATTCGATTGGTCTAAATATGATTTAGAAATTGTATATAGTAATAGTGATATGCAAAACTATGTATATATTAAAAGATTAACATCTAGTGATTTCGATAGTAATACTGATATGGATACAGCTACTTCTAGGCTAAGAATAACTTCAAACAAATGGCTTTGTACTTGTAACGATAATATGGCAACTAAGTGGTCTCCTGAAAGAAAACCACATACTGTAAGATTCAGATTACGTGATAAAAGTACAGGTAAAGTAGGTGAATTAAGCTATAGTGGCATAGTTACTGAAAGAAGACGACATAGGATGTTTAGAGTTTCAACAATAAAGAGTTTTATATAACAATATAATAAATAATGTGTTTTCAATTTTTTAATAAGAAGTATTGAAAATGTGATTAAAATACCATAAGCAATGGAATGTGTTATGATTAAAATACCATAAGCAATGGAATGTGTTATGATTAAAATACCATAAGCAATGGAATGAGTTTTTTTTAGTACTTCTTATTATTTAAATATTATTATATAAGAGGATAGTTTTAATAACTATCCTCCTTTTTTTTTATTTTTTTAGGAGATAATATGCCTAATAATATCGGAACCTTAATCACAGCACCTATTAGACCTCAAGATCCCAATGATCCAATACCATCAGCACATTCTAATGAAATATTGGGAGGTGTTCACCATAAACTAGATATTGTTGATAGAGACAGTATAATACCAGAACGAAGATATATTGGTATGTTTTGTACAGTTGAAGATGATGGTACAGGTTCAGCTAAAACATATCAACTGCTAAATACATTAGATAATACTGGGTGGGTTGAATTTTCTAGTGGTAGTGGTAGTGATACATTAGGGTCACCTACAGATGGTACCTATACTGATGGATTTTTTCAATGGCCAGCCGACAACACTTATAAAAAAGATGATGCTATAGATGATTTAAACACAATGTTGAAAAAATTAGCACCACCACCACCACCAGATCTATCAACATTAGTATTGATAATAGATAATCTTTATACAGCATTAGAATCTGGTACAGGAACAACACATGCTGATTGTATTGATGACAATACGCCTAGAGCATATGTGTCTCAAGCTTTCGGTGATGGTGCTAACGGTGTTTTAGATGCTGAAATAGATAGTACGAATATGGGGTCGATAACGTTAACAACCAATAACGATGTTGGTTCAGATAATGATCTATTCATAACATCTGACACTGATCCATATGTAGGTGTTGCTGGTGAAGGGTTATATTCTCAACTAGAAGCATATATTTTACCAGTTACACCATTGAGTGTAGATGAACATATTTTTGTGATGAAACATAGTATTACAGGTAATACTCCAGATAAACATGTGCATATTGATGATCCTGACAATGCAAATATCAGTTCGCCAAGTATAGGTTTACCAGCATCATGCACCAGATATGTTTCAGGTGTACCTAGTTTAGATGTTGGTGATACATTAGATTGTACATATACTATAGATGATGCTGTTCGTAGCCATTATATTAACGCTTTGTCTAGAATCGAATCATTAGCAATAAACAATATAGATGTGTCACTATCTATTATACCGACAGCCTACACATCTGTTACTATGAATAATATTACTACAACAACTATCAATAATATTTATGTTGAAAATATAATTATAAATATAATGGGTCGTAATTCTAAATCTATACTTGGAACACCGTTAGCTACTAATACTAATGCTAGAATAGATACTATTAGCGATGAAACTCCTAGAGTGATAAGTGGAACAGGTCAATATCCTACCAATGGCTACGGTGGTTCATTTGATTCAACTGTTTCATTACGATCAACATATGTTGATGAATTACAAATGTTAGATAATAGATACGGTACACCTAATGGAGATTATAGTACAAACAACCCTACTGCTGGACCAGACTATAGTACCGGTATGGGCAGTGGTACTAGATGGGTTACATTTAAACCAGTAACATTGAACAATAACAGTGCGTTCACATTAACATTGCCAAATCCCATTGGTACATGGTCAGGTGTTGAAACCAATGGGATTGAAATATACTATAAAGTTGAAGGTGTTACAGGGTGGTTAAATGGCAACTCTTCATATCCTGGTGTAGGGTCACCAGTCAATGATGGTGATAAAGGTATGGTATATTCCGAATCAACTACAAATATTAAAAAATGTACATTTGGTTCAACTGTGAGAAGTGGAGAACTATATATACGTATAGGACTACCCAATAATTCTGATAAAAAATTTGGAAACATAATCATAAGTAATATTGTTTAAAATAACATGTTTAATATGATTCTCATACAACTACGTTTTTACTACCAACATTAGTGCTCATATGTTATTAAAAACTAAATGATAATAAATACTTTTGTTTCACATATCACATCTGTTATCATATTATAACTATCCACCAATCATAATTATCGTTACAACAATAAATTAAACAATACAGTGAGATAATATAATGGGTACAACTACAACACGTAATGATCAAATTAGGGAAGACACAATAACTGGTGGTTCTCTTAATGATAATATTGGTATATATGATGAAACCAACTCATACAATATTGATGATAAAGTAATATGGAATGGGGATGTGTATGTTGCAAAAGCAGCTGTTACTCCGTCAGCAAAAGGTGACATGAGTAACGCCCCTAATGTATCTTCTGATTGGTATAGTAGTATTACTCTAGGATCGCATTTAGATGTATCACACAACGGTATTTTCCCTAATGCTAGTAATATATCTGATGGTGGACTAACATTAAACTTAGCTGCAAATGATGCACCATCAATATTGATGTCTAGTACTAAACACACACATCCTTTAGTAAGCAATAGTGTGTTGAAAACTATATCTAATATAACATATGGTGGGATAATGGAAACCTCTGCCAATGGCGGTTTATCAATTGTGGGTATACGATCTGATTTAGGCTTAGGTGTCAGTATTGACAGTTATAGTCAAAACGGAGATTCTCATATTTATATGAACGCTCACGCACACGATGGTACCAATGATAATACGTTATCACTACCAGATGATGATACGGTACTAGGTATATTGAATAATGATAGTATTAGATTTAAGATACAAGGAAACGGATCAGTATTAACTAGTACCGATGGGGCTTTTGTAAATGATACTAATATATCATCAGGCGGATTAGTGTTGAATCAAGGTGATGATACAAAACCAATTACAATGTTAGTGAATTCGGTAGTAGATCATGGTACGACTAATACACTAGCTGGTACCATAGACACATCGACTTATGGCACATTATCCATGGCAGATACATCGTCTGGTGGTATGAGAATCATGGGTATAAGCGAAGATTTTTCTAGCGGTTTGGAATTAGTAGGATATAATAATACCGGAACTGGATTGGCTACCGATGGTATAATATGTCTAAAATCAATCTATAATAATAATACTGTCCCTGATACCAGAACGCTTATGAGCGTCAATAACTTGAATGATACAAAATTAATGGTGCTAGGTAATGGTGCTATATTAACAGTTTCTAATTTGAATAAGTCCAATATTTCACCAGGAGGTGTGGCTCTGAATCAGGATGATGCCGACACTCCTATTATGTTATTTTCAAGTTCAGATGTTGTTCACCCATTAACATCAGCATCAAGTTTAGGAGATATTGATGGTTCAACATATGGTGGTTTTAGAAAAATTGACGAAGATTATGGATCGCTAGACATTGTTGGTTTGAATGAAGGTACTTCACATGCTATTAGATTAAATGGTTATAGCAAAGGTATGTCTACAATGGGTGTTATAAATATGGATGCACATATTCATGATGGTTCCAATGATAGTGTTAGTAATGTTCCGGTTAATAAGATTGTATTAGATATTAGAAATAATGGTAGTGTGAGATATATGTTGCAAGGAAATGGTTCCATTATGACAACTCCTAATGGGACTGTACATAATCAAACTAACATTTCGCCAGGTGGTCTGTCACTATATCAGAGTTCTGAAGATAAACCTATTGTACTATTTTCTAGTTTTGATATAGATCACGGTTTAACATCCAGTTCAAATCTAGGTTCAATAGACACTTATACATATGGTGGTTTTAAAAAAACTAATAATGATTATGGTGGTTTAGATATAATTGGTATAACTGATTATGGGGATGGTACTAGTAATGTTCCTGGCGTGATGATACATGGTATACCTAAAGAAAGGACTGATGGTGATCAATATGCCGCTGTAGTTGTAGATGGTTCAAAACATAACGGTTCCAATACTAAAGGTTCTTTGAGTAATTCAGATGTTATATTTAGAGTTAGAAACAATGGTTCTAGTAAATTTTATATAACAGGTGACGGTCATATCCATGCAGCGTATACTACAGTCTCAACTCTTGATGTAGAAGACGATTTATCATTAGTAGAAGCTACTAAATTTATGATGGGTGAGGAAGTAGATTATATTGAAAACAATGTAACTAAATTAGTATTAGATCCTAATAAATATCAAACACCTAAAAACTTTAAAAATAAAAAAATATCTAACAAGCATATTAAACGTGTTAAAGATCTTAATATTATTAGCAATAATGGACATGTTGACATGCAACAACACTCGGCACTAGTTTTTGGATCTATAACTCAACTATATAATATAACTAAGGTTTTAGGTGCAAAGTTAGGATTTACTGAAGAAGATCTTAAGAAAATTGCAATGGAAGTTAACTAATATTGCACAATTATATATCTTTAATAAAAAAAAAGATGGTTGTTTTATAAACCATCTTTTTTTTCACCCTAACCCCATGATATTTCATAATTCATTAAGTTCTTATTAAACTCATAGTTATCAATTATACAATATCTGAATAATTGATAATTTTATCATTAGGGTATAATGGATTCATGTTTCCGGATACTATAGAATTTGATAAACTGGTTAAATAATTTACCATTTCAGTATTATCAGATATATTGAATTTAATGTTAACTATTTGATATGGATCAGAATCCTCTATCAATATAACTACAACCTCATTAATATTAGTATCATTTAGTACCACTTGAGAGTATGTTGCCTGATACATCAACTTGTTATCAATTAAATATTTAATATGATTTTTTGTAATCTTAGATGCTGGAACTATAATGTAGATTACATTGTCAACGACCATCATAGGTTGTGTAAATACCACTTTACCGATTACCAATTTTTCAATTTTAATCGGATTCTTCGTCATATTAGGAACTATCGGATTATCATATATTGTAGACACCATTTCTTGCAATTTATCAAGATCTGATAGTTTTATATTTTTCCTAGTTTTTAGCAATTCTATATTTTTCGCTTTCCATTCTTTCGCATCCTTTAATCGCATATCAGTAAATGGAATCACAATATGCTCATCATTAAATTTTTTTTCAGATAATACTAATGTATTGAAACTATCTCTCTTATTTTCAATCGGTCTCATAGTACTCCATTTAAATGTACCATTTTCAAGACAATTATGAACATCGTCAAATGTTAACATATTAGTTTCTTCACCCATTAATACTTTCACAACTTCTTTCTGGTTTTGAGTTCCAGCAACTATTCCATTATCCTTCATCATAGATCCTTTTAAATAATGATCAACATATAAGTTAATCAAATTAATAAAACACATTTGATTTTAATCAACATCAATTCTTTTATTTTAACGCATTATCATACTGCCTTGTTACTTACACTGATCAATATTTTATGATACAAAACACTTATATCTCCGTGAATAACCATGTTATATTCATCCTCTACGGACAGTTTATTACATCCAACATGTTATAATATATTTCCATGGTATCGTTTAAATGTTTTAAACAATCCATACATCTTAATATTATATTTTAATATTTTGTTTTCACTCATATTATAATTAAGTATTTCATATATAATTGATGCTATAATAGTAACAAGATTTTCAACATATACGATATCTTCTTTAATGTCAAGATTTACTAAAACACTATATGGTATCAATACTATTGAATATTTATCACCAATATTATCATTCATAATAACGGATACCTCATATAAAGATGTTTTATCCGAATCAATATAATGGATCATATTATCACATACAATAGTTGCTGGTATATTAATGTTTTTATATTTCTTACGTTTAAGCGTATTAAATATGTTAATAACGCTATCTTTATCATATTCTATGTTATTATTGTTATAATAATCCATAACTCTAGGTAACATATTTCTGATTTTTAATATTTTTAATATTTTCATATATTCCCACTTTATATTTCAATCTACTTAGATTTGTTATCTAGCATTTTTCTAATATCTTTTTTAAAACCATTAATAGCCTCATCAATATCAATATTAACATGTGTATTATTATATAAGTTGAGCACTATTTTTGAAAAAATATTAACAGCAATATGAGTTTTAGCATGATTGGTGTTTCCACCTATATGTGACCATATATGATGTAGTGTTCCAACTATTGCAATATATGGTGTTTTTACAATATTGTTAACATGTTTATTTTTTACTAAATACTCTTTAGTATCAGTATCCTTACAAACAGTTATAATGGTTTTATTTTTTTCAACATTTTCTTTTTCCATAACAAACTCCTTTAAAACGATATGGTTGAATGACAATAACATATTGTTACAGACATTATTAATAGTTTAACATATTCCTTGATGTTATACGATAACAATTTATTAAAGAAACAATTCATAATTAATATTGGAGTTACAAATGGCATTAACTACAAATCAAAGAGCTAGTAATTTATTTAAAAAATTAATGGGTGTTGGTGAAACAGATATAAATAGAGCTTTTTTTGAAGAACCATATGGTTACCGTCCACTAGAATGGGTTCAAAAAGATTTAATACCTACAACAGCACCCATATTGAATGACGGTGAGACACTAGGTATTGTTCAATACTTTGAGAATAAAACAATGATATCTGTACCAGGTACAACTGATGCATTTTACCTAGCTGATTTAGTAGACTCAATACCTTTCAATTTTGGTGATGGATCATATAATTATACGTTAAGAGATAATTCTAATAATCAGATTTTTTTTGGTCAAGGCGATTGGGTTGTCGACAACGCTACTGGGTTATTATATTTTTATTCAGGCAATCCAGGTAACATGCCACCTAAGATAACTTTTTACAAATATATTGGTAAAAAAGGCTATGGTTCAGGGGCTGGTAGTGTTAGTTATACGACAACATTTAGCAATACTGATTTAAATAGTGGTAAATTAACAATACAACACAATCTTAAAGCTCTTAATAATATCACAAGCGTTTCTATCAGAGATAATGCTGGTAACCATATTGGTATAGATAATGTAAAAGACATTAATACCAATATGATTGAATTAGACTTAGGATCTATTACTCCAATAAGTGGTACTTGGGCTATCTTTATAACTTGTGTCGAAGACACTGGTTTAGCACCTGCCGTTCCAGTACAATTAAACATATTGAATTCTAAAATGTTAAACGGTACTAGTTTAAACTAGACTAATAAGTCTACATATTAATATGTATGTGTATCATACATTGATTTTTTTTATGATTACTATAAGGATTGTAATATGGTTATGCAAATAAGAAAAGAGCAATTATTAAACGGTAATTTAACAGGAGCGTCTTTTGTTCAAGATCTTGGATTTTATGATGAAACTGTTAATTATAATACAGGTGATAAAGTTGCTTGGCAAAATAAAATATTTATAGCTCAAGCTAATATAAGTGGTGGAGTTGAAGGTGATCTATCTAATGCTCCACATTTATCGGCTAATTGGAAATCCGAATCATTTGTCATGTATAATGTATATCCATCCACGATACAAACATTCACAAACACCAGAATCGATATTTTATTAGATACTGAACGTACAACAAGTGATAAATTTACACTAAACACCAGTACTGGCGAAGTAACATGTAATGAAAACGGTAACTATGTTGTTATGCTTTCAGCATCTAATCAGATAAATGGATCATCAACATCTAGAAGTGGTTCAGAAGTATACTTACAAATAGATGATGGTAGTGGTTATGTTGATGTCGATAATTTCAAAATAGGTTTATACCATCGACAGGACAATAGTGACGAGAACACTGGTTCCAATTTTGCAATATTAAGTTTGAATATAGGGTATAAATTAAAAATACAAACAATCCGATATATTGGCAGCGCAACACTTGAAACCGACACATATAATTTAATTGTAATCAATGTAGGTGGTAAGGGTAGTAAAGGTGATATTGGGCCACAAGGACCTAAAGGAGATACTGGTGCTGATGGCGATGTGACATGGGAAGGTACATGGGACTCCAATTTTAATTCGGGAAACGGTTATGATGAAAATATGGCTGTAGAATATCAAGGTTCATCATTTGTTTCAATCATAAACAATAATACTAATAATCCTGGATCACCATCAAGTCCTGGTACAGGTTGGAACTTGATGTCTAAGAAAGGTTCGGATGGTGCTGGAGCAACGATAACTGTTCAACAAGAAGGTTCTAATATACCAAACACACCACACGGAACATTGAATTTTGTAAATGATATAATAGTTACAGATGCGGGCAGCGGTGTGGTTGATATAAGTGTAATTATACCTACTAAACCAATATCCGTTAGTTATGGTAAAAACAATACTCAAACACCATCTGGAACAGAAGCCGTTGTTGTATTCAATACTGATATAAAATCACATGCCGATTTCACTAGAAGTGGTGCTGGTAGAATAACTGCTAATAGGAATATGAATGTATGGATCGATTATAGTGTACATATGTTATTGGATTCTGGTGATAATGCTAGAAATACAATAGTTACATACATAAAAAAAAATGGGGTTGTTTTGGATTATTCAAATGGTGCAACTTATACTAGAGGATATAACTATGACAAAGAAGGTGTTGCTAATGCATCTGGAATATATGTTAACTTATCTAGTGGAGACTATATAGAGCTATTTGTTATTAAAGATGATGATATACAATCACCGGTTATTGGTAATAGTAAGACATGGATAACTATAAAAGAAGCATTATAGTAAAAGATTTTTTTTTAATTAATTGGTTAATAACTTTCTATGAAAACACAATTATTATATAGTGAATGCGAAAAAAAAAATGGGGGTTACCCCCCTCTATTCATCTAAAATATTTTAGATGAATAGAAATCCATTTACTTGACTGCAGTGACGCAGTTAAGTAAATGGATTTCTCTAAGGCTGACATTTCTGCCAGTCTTTTTTTAAAATCAGAATATTTCATAATTCCTCCTTTAAAAAAAATTCAACGAGTAACGCTCGCACGTTGATTGCACAATTACAATCATATAACTAATATGTAATCGAACATTAAACTATTACGATTTTCAACAATATTCTTTACACAATCCTAATATTTGTACTTTAGAGATTTGTATGTTTTTTATCTAATTCCATGCTATTATAAAATATTTTACCATACAATTTTTATTATATATAATAAAAAAAAAGAAATGGGAATAGTTGATCAACTGCTTCCCTTTGAATTATCCACTACAGACAAGTAGACTCATCATCAGCTATTTCTTATAGCTCCTTTGTGGTGTTACCACTAACGCCTATTACTGCGAATCCCTATTAGTTGCCGGAATTAAGCGTTCTATGACCATTATAGACTGTTGGTCATATTGGTGATACTAGACTATATCCCAATAGTCTAGTGTTATAACTTCGCTTAAAGAAGACCCAGTTCTTTTTTTAAAACAACTAGGGCACTCCTCTTTAAGTGAAGTGGTTAGACCACCTTCTTGAGTAACCATTACGGCTAAACAAGTGGTGGTTTCACCACATACTGGACACTTTTCTCTAGTATCCAGTATATTCAAACACCAATTATGAGAAGTTATACTCATGAGGTGCCTTAAGTTCATATTCCTAGTTTTCATATTCATTGCGTAACACACAACTCATAATCCAACCTTCTATCCGAACTTAGCGTAAATCACTCCCCAATGGAACTATTACGTCTACCCAGCATTAAGTTTTACATCTATGCTGGCTTTAGATAGATGTTTGTAGTTGTAAATTAACATGATCGTTGACTATCATGCTCAAACATTTACGGATCATATAAAACGATCACCTCGTATATATGTCCTACTACAACACCTTAATATATGTTTAAATATAGCTATTATGCTATTATAGACTAATGATAGTATAATTTTATATATTAATTAATTACATATTATTTCTATAATCATGTATCATATTCATTAACAAACTATAATAAATTTTTACAAACTGATAACCTCTACATATATTGTGGGAGACATTTAGTATGACAATGTAAACTTGCCAAGTTACATATATGTGACTAATTAATATGATTGATAACATATAGTTACAAATAAATCTTTTTTAACGGAGGGAAAATGAGAAATGAAATAATCAATACAATGGAAATGATGTCTATCGCATATATAAACGATGAAGAATTAGCAATGTTATTTGATAAATTCACACTCGAATATTCAAATATATTAGAATTTAGATATAGTGATAAAGATGGCGAATTAGTTAGAGTTTCAATATATGGAGACACTGGATACCAAATCGGTATATTCAGATTATTATCACATGAATCTACGCTGTTTAAGGTTTATGATAATGATGACGATATATCTACCATATTAGATATTGCAAACACTGCTATCACAGATGGTGCCGATTACATAGAATACTATGTTCCAAATCAGAAATAGGAAATCTATGTACATTATTAAAAAAACAGAGTTCTTAAAATTGGTCAAAGTACCAAGCCGTAAAACAACAATACTAGATGAAATATCCCAATATACAATATTGGATCGATACGACAATATTATTTTTAAAACAGAAAAACATCTTAATTTTATATATTTTAAATATAATAACATACTAAAAAATAATTGGATTAACATGGTGATTGATGTGCCATGCATTAGCTATAATATTGAAACTATTTATTATGGTTAATTTATAAAATGATAGGATGTGATATATGTTGCACATTAAAGGAATTTAACATATTTAAATTCCTTTTTTTTACAACATATTATATATAATATGAAGATGAGTTATATTAATTTAAATAATATTAATAATAAATATGATTAGTGAACTATAATCAATCATTATAAGGAGTTGTAAAAAAAAGGGTGATATAACACCACCCTTAATTCTATATATGTATTACTTTAGACTGTTTATTAATATAAATAATTAACTAATACAACATCACCAGTTTGAAGAGCTGAACTAAATGTAATAGTTGTACCAGAAACAGTATAATCGTTACTAGCACCAGGTGCTTGTACAATACCATTAAGATATACTACTTGTGTGTTAGTTGCTGGAGCATTAGCTAGTGTTACATCAGTAGAAGCATTTGTAACAGTAGGTAACTCATTAAAAACTTTAGTTCCACCTACAGCTGTGTCAACATATTGTGTTGTAGCGACTGCTAATGCAACAGTACCATCTGGTTGTGCGTCTAATACAACATCGTTTGAATTAGCTGTAAACTTAATAGTATTACCACCACCTGTTTCTAGTAAAACATTACCATCACCACCTGATGCACCTATAGCACTTAAAGTGATATCACCAGCACTATTTAAACCACCAGTATCACCAGATTTTAAGATAATATTATCACCATCATTAAGAACTCTAAATTGACCTATAAAAGTAGATCTCATAGGATTGGTGTTATCACCAACATTAAATGTTCCTAAACCATAACCATCATTAATAGTAAAAGCGTTACCAACAACATCAATTGTAGTGTCGCCAGTTAACGTACCACCTAATTGTATATCATTACCAGTTTTAGTTAAACCATTGGATGCTGTAGTAGAACTTGATGCAATTGCATTGTAGTTAGCAACAATTGCATTTACAACACCTTCATCTGTAAATGCTGCTCTAAAATCATCTATAATTTTCCCAGCTGTCCCACTAGCACTATCTGTAATTGCAAAAGGTATAGCTGTAGTTGTTGCAGCAGCACCAACCTCACTATCGTTGAATGTAACAGCAGTACTACTACCACTACCTAGTACAACTTGCCCACTAAGTGAATTAAGCACTAAATTGTTACTAGATGCTACATTCACAACACCCATCTCAACACTAAGAGTACCACTTGAACTAGCAGAGCCTATAGTAACATTATTACCACTCATACCAGTTGCTAATGAAATATTACCACTACTTGTTCCAATACCTATATTTATAGCCGTATTAGCATCAATAACAGTAGTATTGGTTTTAGCATCATCGCCTAAAGTTATTGTACCGGTATTATCAGTAACCGTATTAGCAATAGTTATATCATGATCTTGTGTGTCTACACTAACATTACCAGTTAATGTACCACCTAATTGTATATCATTACCAGTTTTAGTTAAACCATTGGATGCTGTAATAGAACTTATATTAGCATTTGATAAATATGTTGCTAATTTCAAAGGTGTTATTATATTAGTATCATTTGTACCAGTATCTGCTTCAGTTTGTGTTGCTATTTCAGCAACACCTTTAATTGTTTCAGTAGCCTGATCTCTATTGGTTTCCATGATAACCCAATTATTATCAGTATTGCCCGGTGTATCAACTAATGCTACTAATAAATCGCCAACATTAACAGTTTTTGCACCAACAGTTGTACCATTAGATACATTTGTAATGTAAAAAGTGTCGCCTTCAGAAACTAAACCTGTACCCTTATAATCTGTTGGGTAATCTCCTGCAGCATTAGTACTATATCCATCAGGTGCTTTCATACTAGTATCAACTAAACCATCAACATATGCTTTATTAGCAGCATCGTTGTTTGAAGTAGGTGATCCCAATCCTGTTAAAACAGCATCGTTAGCAGATGATAAATTCCATGTTTGCCCAGATAAAAAATCTGATTGCATTTTCCCCAATATAATCGTATTGTCCATTATTTGGGTATTTCCTCTTAATTGTGTAATTGCCATAATTTACCTCTAAAAATTAATATTATTTTTTTTTCATGAACCATTTTAGATTCATAATGTTTCTATCAAATTCACTACATTTAGAAGAAACATATTCCAACATCCACTCATCTTCACTTCTGTCTGTATTAAGAATATATGTTCTATTATCATTAATCTTAATAAGTTTGACTCCACTAGTCATAATGTATGCTGCTAAACTTAAACTTTTTATCTCAACTTCATTCATATCTCACTCTACTATATTGCTTATTTAGTTGTTGCTAAAATAATGGGTCATTATTAATTTAATATTCAAACAATATTAGTTATAAATTATTTAGACGGATGTTAATTTAATAAAACTAATAGCCATATCCGAATCATAATTACTAGCTTCACCGAAAACAAATCTAACCATATCACAATCCCATAATGTAGTATCGATAGACACATATGTTCCAACATCATTATTTTTACTCTGTTGTTGTCCAGATAATCTATATTTCTCAATCCAGGATCCAAAACTATCGCGACACTCTATAATAAAATCAGCCATACTACTACCATACCGATGATACTCTAATTCAATTTTAGTTAAGTCACTAAAGTAATTAGTAGTTGCGATAGCATATTTACCAGTTCCAAAATTTTCAGACGAACGTTCAGTAAACATATATCTATCATTATAATAACTGAATACATTTTTACTATTAGGACCAGTCTTACCAGATGGTGTTCCAACATTAGATGATTTAAAAAACCCATCGATATTACTAGCACCTCCAAAAGTCTCCAACACCCAAGAACTTCCCCATAGATCACCACCACTTGTATTCATATTAAAATCAGTTAAAAACTCACCACTAGGACCATCACCAATAACATTATCAATTATTTCCAAATTAATAGATCCGCCAAAAGCTACCATACCAGCTCTACTTATAGTAAGCTCTCTAACACCAATTGCAGTATCTGGAGTTGTTACATTTATAATAATGGTTGAATCTGATATTATATTAAAACTATTAATAATAACATCATCTATTTTAAAAATCATACTATCATCAAAATTACCACCAGTTATAGTTATATCAGCAGTTGTTTTTTTTGGTAATTTAATATTAGTATCATTATATATGAATGGTTTAATATATTGTAAACGATATTTATCAGCACCATTAACATTTATCATATTATTATTCAACACATATTTACTAACATCTTTGTATACAATATATATACCGACAACGTTAATATTATAAGCGTATAAATATTCATTTATAATATTGTAAACGTTTACATCACCAACATTAATATCATTTAATACAATAGGTATAGTATTGACAATTATATAGCATAATGTATTATCAAAATCATCAGTCACCTTAACATTAACATCAGCATAATAGTGCTTATCATTTATTTCTAATAAACTATCATCATTTAATGTAAAATCAATAAATTTCATAAACCCCCTTAATATGACAACATTGCTATCATATAATCTTTAACACTAGTACCGTTATCATCTATAGTATAATCTAACCATGCATAGTCATCTGGTGCTGGCGACACCATATTTCTCAAATCATCTTCCCAATATTCTAATCCTAAATTTATAAAATCTAATCTAGTTTTTTCAGAATAATTCCAATATGATAGCGTCATTAAAATTATTTGGTACTGTGTTTTGTCAGGATGATATTGCTGTAGTACCCCATTTATAAAAACCATTATAGCTTCTGTAATAAATTTTCTACTATTAACACGTTCCTTAATAGCTAATGCTGCATCAGTCGGATTGGTTAGATCATATTTTTTTTGTTTAATTATGATAGGAGTTCCTTTAGTATTATCCTTTTTAATATAATATAATGTTTCTGTTCTCTCAACTATTAGATTAGACGAATCTGTTTTAAAATCAAAGTATATTACTGCCATTAATTCATCAACAAGAAAATATTCTGATTTAATAGGTCTACCATTAGCACTCCTTGTCACTTTTTTGTTTAAAACAATATCAGCTTTCAAATCTCTTTTAAAATCAACTTGATTTATTTTAATATCAGTAAAAGGTTTATCAATATAATTAGCAATTTTATACATAGATACCGAACTTATACTTTTAACTAAATCATCATTATCATATTGCAACATCCCAACTTCATCAAAATTTATATCTATTTCACTATCAGGATTATCTAAAATATCTTTTTTCTTATTAATATAATATAGATATAGATCCATAGACCACTGTTTTATATTTATTGCAATTGGATTCATAAAACCTAATTCACGAGATAGTAATGTTGGGTTTATATTGTCCAATACGGACTCTTTTAATTCTCTAAAACTAGTTTCCAATACTTTAAGCTCATCTTTCTGTAATTCATTCATATTTGTCCTCTATTTATTGATGTTTATATTTGTTTGAAAAATCAATATATCCCAAATCACTATAATATAGTTTTTTTTCTTTATTCATTGAAAAATCAACAACCCCTATACCGTGATCAGATAATCGTATTGTTGTTTGCTCATGTTTTCCTCTCAATGTAGGAGTATTGGCACCAGCATACATGATATCTATAGTATTAATTAAACTTTGTAAAAAATTCTTTTTTTTCTTTTTAACTTTAAATAATTTTCCTTCATTGAATCCAGCTATTTCAGATTTATCATCAACACGTAAACCTATTATATCCTTAGCATTTATAATATTATTATCAGATAAATAATCTATATTATAATTAGCCACTAAACCACCGTCAACATATCTTTCACCGCCTATATTTACAGATCTAAAAAAATAGGGTATAGATACACTGATCATAACAGCATCTAATACAGAGACATTGTCATCATCAACACTAAAAACTCTAACATATTCTCGGTCCCAATTAGTTGTTGTAATATATAATTTTTTTCCAGTTTTTTCCCATATTGTTTTAAATGAAGTATCTTTATCGAAACCTTTATCGACTAACAATTTCTCAATCCATTTTCGCAACGGAGCATTATCATAATAACCATTTTCAAAAAAAAATAAATGTATTAAATTCACAGGAACCCTAAATAAACCTATGGTTAACCCTAACATGATATATTTAGCAATACTAAAAACATTTTCCGAGTTCTTAGCATCGTTTATATAGAAAAAAAAATCTTTTTTCAATATATCATCACTTCGCAAATTAACCGTTTTAATAACAATTTCTTGAGGAGTATATCCCAATACCAACATCAATGCGGTTATCGATCCTACAGATGTCCCCATATAATGTATTATATTTCCCAATACACCTTTTTTTCCCATAGCCTGTAATGCTCCACCATAAACAATACCTCTGGCACCACCGCCTTCTATTACCAAACCTTTATACTTTTCCATTTCATACACCTCATAGTTTCATTAATAAATTGTTTAATATAGTAAATAAAAAAATCGTATATATAATACATTCAAACATATATTATATCATTGATAGGGTATATTATTTATCCTATAATATAAACCCATTGGTAATGGGTTAATCGTGATATCTACCCGAAAGGGTGAAATAAGCATTGTAGCTAGAGTCACGTTGAGTCTAACCAACTTAAGGCAAACCAATAAAGGTAGGATCATCTGACATAATGATCCTTTAAATTGTCGAACATGTAAGAATATGGTGTAGGAACCATGACGGATGCTAAACATCGATCATCCGCGAGAGAGCAATCTCTTATTCTAAAAAACCTAAGTCATGTTATGTCACCTAGACATAATGTGATATGGTAAGATGTTTTTTTTAGGATCATAGTTAATTAATAAGTATATTATCAGACAAGAATTTACTAAAAATAGAAATTGTTTAAATCATAATAAAATAGATTTATTAATAAAAAAAGCAAAGATTCTAAAGAATATTCAAACTCTTATAAAGATTTACCAGTAAAAGTATAATTATTTTAATAATGTATGTTTCTTTATAATATGTGTGATATTTATTAATCGAAGACGCTCTTAAAAAATATTTTCTTTTTATTTCTTTTCTTTATGATTACACCTTTTTGATTAAAAAAAAATTACCATTTTGAATTACATTTCTCTTATATCCATATGCAAAAAGGTTTTGTCTTCATCATCTTGTATAACTATATCTACACCATTTTTAATAAGCACTTTAACTACTTCAAACTATCTTTCCTTTATAACTAAATATAAAAGAATTTTACCTTCATTATCTTGAGTATTTAAGTCTACTCCATTTCTAATAAGCAGTTTTACCATTTCAGATCGACTATCTTGAATAACTGTATGTAAAGGAATTTTACCCTCTTTATTTTGTATATTTACAACATTTCTTCTTTTACTAACACATCTAAATCAGATATTGGAACGATTAAAGATTATACGTTCTCATCTATCCAAACAACATATTTATCATCAATATGTTTAACCAAAACTATTACAAAAAAATCTCTTATTTAGACACTATTTTAATATTACTTAATGCTAGATCACCACCCCAATTATTAGTCTCTCCAAAATAAAATTGAAGCATATTATAATTATTATTTATATTTTTTATTTCTATCAAACTTGCTTTATCATTTTGTTTATGAACACCAGGTCCAGAATGTGACCATAAAATGTCCCAATTCATGGTTTTGACATTATATGCTCTTAAAAACACTTCAACATTGGTATTATTAGTAGCTAGATGGTATTCAAAGGTTACCTCATCTAATATAGCAAAATTATTAGTAGTAACAGTAGCATATTGACCACTATTATAATTTTCACCACTACGCTCAGTGTACATATAACATTTACTGTTAGTAAAAACATTTACATCATTAGGACCTGTACCAACACTAGGCGTACCAGCTTTTGATGATTTAAAAAATGATTCAACTGAAGATATTTTACCAAATACTTTTGTATCCCATTCAACACCCCATAAATTCTCACCATTTTTACAATTTTCAAAATTTGTTAAAAAAACACCAGGTTGGCCACTACCTTTGACAATATCCGATATTTTTACTTTTATTTTTTTACCAAAAGATCTAGTACTTCCCCGTACAAGTTCTATCACCGTTTCACCAACATCGTCATATGTATTATATGTCAATATTATTTCATTTGGTTTATCACATACTATATTAACCACATCTAACACATCATCAATAATAACACCCATATTACTATCAAAACATTCACCATAAATGGTGATGTTACCAACAGTATTTGTAGATATATTTATTATATCAGGATTTAGATCATAATCAACATATGGTTGTATAGAATCACCATTTACTGTATCTACAAATAATTTTGATCTAATATCTATAAATATACGCTCACCATTATACTCAATAACCATTGTTTTTAAATTAAGTTTTTTACAATATTCTTCAAAACAACCTGATGGTAAACCAAAATTCTTATACCCCACAAAGATAGGTATTGGTTCAGTGGAGCATATAAAACCTTTAATACTATCATTTATTTTAATAATAGTATCTATTTTACTCAATATCTCATCTGATAAACCTGTAGGTAAATCACTTATTTCTATATTGCCTTTTACAAATTCCATATTAATCCTATATAATGTATTAATAGATTGTTTAATGATAAAAAAAAGGATTAGTAACACCACCCAGAACGGGTGGTGTTTTTTTTTGATGGATCGGAATATTGAGAGTGACTAACTCTCTTTAAGACTATGTCTAGTCAACGGCCATTCCTACCTGGCCGACCTATTAGGTTTTTTTGTTTCCACTCCTACTAACAATATACTTCGGTTAGTCAAACCGAATTAAACTGTTAGCTTAGAAGGATAAATAGAAATTACTTGCTAAGAGTAATTTCTACCCAGCTCAATAACTTGAGCTGATCTTCATTTAAGGTAGTAGTTCCTTCGGGCAAACGCCCTCCGAAATACTGCCTTAAAATCAAGACATCCTCCTTTTCTAAAGAATGGGAAATTCGGTTATGTTTAACCTCCATTCCCAATTCTTTAGAAACAATGATTGCGACATCTTCGTGCCCAATGGCACTTGTCCAATCATTATTATGTAGGAGTTGCTTCACCCGATCAATATTGATGATCTTAAAGCTTACTTTTTGGCTTTCGCCATTAAGCATAGCTTTTCTCATCATTTGAACGGAAAAAGCGTTACATAAATATATCAAAGATACACCTATGTAAAAAAGACTTATATCGTAGGACTTCCAGGCCACCGCCCTTTATACCCCAATGCCATTATCTTAGACATTGTTACGAATTTCGTCTTCTTTCCAGGCCTTTCGACCTTTTGCCATTATCACCAGAGACTGTCCTTCAATGGAGCATACTAATACTCCCAGACAACATGGATCATTTTCGTTGGCCAAACGGATTTTTTTGTTGACCAAGATCTCTACTTGGTGTTCCTGGTACGCCAGTGCGGCCTGTTTTTTTTAGGGATACGCTTTCCCATAGTATTGACGTTTCGTAAAATATTTCCGCCATACAATAGTATAATATATATATGTAATACATATATATACGATTATAGGAACCTGACTATTAGCTCCTTAACAAAATATTTTGAATTTTTTTCTAGTTATTTTTTTGGCTACAAGTTCTATAATACTACGCGTTTCTTCCCCATAATCATAGTTATCGAATTTAAAACCAGCCTTTTTAAAGGCACTTAGTAAACAATATGATAAATAACCATTCCTACTAACTGATACTCCTGAAAATGACTCTGTTGAAGTTGATCCTTGCAAAACAACCATTGTATAACTACCTCGATAACCAATATAAATATCTAAAATTCTATTTAACTTTGAATCAATAACCATATATCTCTGATATAAGTTATTTTTCACTTTATCAAAATCTTGTGTTGTTGCTGTATCTAAAGTTTTGAGTTCTAAAATTTTCATATTTCCTCCTAATAAAAAAATAACATAAATAATGAGAGAGTAATATATACAATATTCATTATTTGTTTATATAACAACTACACCTTCATAATATACATTTAATTTTTACTTCAATTTTCACTATCAGCAATCTACGATTAACAGATTTACAATCCACTATATTATCATCATATTATCGCGTCAGCAATATTCTTAATATTTCAACATAATATGTTACAATATATCAATTTTAGCATTATCTGCAGCAAATAACTAGTTATTTAATAAAAAAAAAGAGAACTACGGTAGCATCAGAACCTCTCTTTTTTCTACAATCAACCGCAAGATGCTAGGCTGTGTATATTAGAACACACATGCCTATTGGCTGATTGGAAAAGTGGTCAAATGTATGCGCTTACACTTAACCAACAATTTCTAGGGAACCGCACCCTAGTGTACGGATATTTTTTTTACGAGGTATTATCAAACCTCAAGCTTATTAACGATTCACCACCGGAATCGCTAATCTATAAATTCTTCATATCTCCTCCTATTGAAGACAGCTTGACAGCTGAGGAACACGCAAACGGTTCCATTATCCATAAGTTATGGTATTATAACCTACAGACACAACTATAATATGTATTCATTAATCATTTTACTACTATTTTGTAACATCTAGTAAAGAATTTTCATTTTTACCACATTAAATATATTAATCACTACTCACCCATACAATGCTCTCTGCTAAACAAAATCATACATTCTTGTTTATCATACCCATAATACGTTTCTACAACTCGCATATTGCCAACAATATCAGATACTGTTATAGAACCATCATGGTTAATATCACACATAAGATTTGGCATTATAAAACCACAATCATTAGATTTTAAATTATCTAATTTTATCACATAGTTATCAATATCATGTATTTGGTCTACTTCTTTTCTATAACCATTAAACCTAAACACACACTCTCTGTTTTCACAATTTTCAATATTTGAACAGAAAATTGCATTACTGTAGACTTCTTTAATCATATAACTCCAATTACAATTATTATAACATATACTATATAAACAACTATAAATAAAAAACTGTTTTTATTACTTCAACAATTTTATCTTTATTCAAACTATTTCCAGTCATATTATTAATAAAAAGATACTTCATCGTAACCATGATCAGATTTTATAGTACTATTGAACATGTTTACTCTTATCACATGTTCGTATCTCAATAACACGTGATATCTTATTTAAAAAAATGGGATCTTTCGATCCCATAATCAATTACTCAATCACCATATTGGTTTCAAAATCATAATATTTTTCACCTTCATTAGGAATTATAACTCCACAATCAATAACATGTTGCCTCATTCGTTTCTCTAATTTATTATAGAGATTCTTAAACTCCTTATAATCATCTTTAAATCGGTTTTCTATAACAATCTTCATCTGATACCATGATGTGTCCCATACTTCGTTTAAATAAGTTGTACATAATGTTCCGTTCACATCCTTTTCTTGATATTCTTCATCTACAAAATACTTAAACGCATTCTTATACATTGACAATGCTTTATTGTAAACATCTAACGCTTCTTCACTAAATGAATCGGAACGCAAATATCTTTCGATTATTCTATTCATGATTCTATCTTTACGACCATAGCGATTCATATCTTCTTCTATTAGGTCAAACCTATCATCTTCATCAATATATAAATCTATTAAAGATTGAACTATTTTCTTGCTAAAAGGAAAGAAGTGGTTTTCCACTTGAAAGGTTTTATTGTCGTATTTGATGTCGCGGAGCGAACCTGTTTGGTTTTGGTTGTTGAAAATGGAAAAGATGATAGCATCGGTATAAACTTGTTGTTGATGTTGTTTGGACTTGAAAGTTGGTGCGATAAATTCCTTCTTCTCTTCAAACCATTGATGTTTTGCATAGCTTCTACGGAAAGCCATAGTTAAAAATGCTCGCTTAAGGTTAGTAGATTCAATAGATTCTCCATGTGCATTGGAAAATGCTATACTCATCAAACCAACACTTCTAGCTGATTTCTCCATGTTATTTCCAGCATTTAATAAATATCCTAATGCTTTATCTACCATGGTTCCTCGTTCACTATATGATGTTCTCAATGGTGATTTAACACATAACCCTTTAGTTGTTTTGTTTTCACTTCTAACATCTTTCAACCAATCTGTTAGTGAGATTTCATCATCCATATTATACAATATAACATCCCCAATTAATTTTGCATCTACATCATAAACATCAAATTTAAAGTTATTAAAATTATCCATTATTTCTCCTATTACTAACCACTGATGTATTGTTAACCTTATACAATGTTTATTAGTCAACAATTCAGTATAGTTATCATTATTTACAAATATACCCATTTTAATATCATCGCTACATATATTAATTTACTCAACTAGTATGTTCATTTTATCACTCCTATTATTTTAAAATTGTAAAACTAACTGGCCATTTAGCATCAAGTCCCTTGAATACCTTTCCAGTTACTAAAAATCCACATTTAAACTCAACATTGTTATTTCTTAAATATTTTCTTAAACCTTTCCCTTCTTTACCATTCAAATATGTTGCTTTACTAAAAACGCATATGGTTAGATCTGCACCATATTCGGATCTTAACTTAATAGCTTTATATATAAATTGAACATATAAGTCATTACCATTAACTCCATCTTTTTTCATATCTAATTTATTACTAGTTTTACTAACATTAAATCCAACTCCATTATTATGATTTATTCCAGACGGACCATTTTTATACGGCGGATTCATAAACACAATCCACTTCTTACTTTTATCTTTAAAAGCTTCCACCATAAATTCTGGCAAATCATCGTTCAAAAAGTCCATCTGGAATTTCCTAGATCCCTTGTTGAAATTCTTCGCTAATTTTAAGTCGTCCCCATCCAATGTTGAACAATATAAGTCATCAAATACATAATCCCTAGTTAAGTTCCCCATTCCCCACGCAGGATCATATACAGAATATTCGCTTTTCCAATTTTTACCAAATTCCTTTTCAATATATTGATGTGCTAAATCCACAAACGGTAACGGTGTATAGAAAATCCCTTCTTTCACTCTTTTAACACTATCTTCGAACTCGTCCTTATTTCGCAACATTTCTTTAAACTCACGATTACTCATATTGAGCTCAAACGTATTCTCCAATATAGCATATTTATCCCTATTCACTTGAACAACATTACCATCTTCTATATATAATACATATTTACTTTTATTCCTTTTCTTAATCGCAAGAGCATAATTACCTTTCATTATCTGCAAGAAATTGAATATAGTCGAGTCATTCGCGTCAACAAACAACCCTTTAATATGATTCACAAATACTTCTCCAATATTAATTTTAGTAATCTTTATTTTAGAAAACGAATCATAAACCATTCTTTTTAAATTATTGATGAATTTTTCCTCGTTAAAAGAAACATCCACGTTTTCAACTTTAAACTTAACATGTACATCGTCCTTTAACATATCCAACATATCGCGATTACTTTTATATGCTTCACTAGCTGCGATATTCCAATCAACATTCTCCATTCTCAAATATTTTTCGATTGTATATGTTGGAAAAATAACAACTTCGTTAACATCTCCAATTAAAACAACCTTCGGTAAAATTTTACCATCCTTCTCAACTTTCTTTAAATAATAAATAACTTGAACTATTACTTCGTTTAAATCAATATTATTTTTACCTAATAATTTATCACGTTTAAATTCCATAATAACAATATACATATCACGCTCAACATCAAATAAAAACCCATCACTTTTATAATCAGTTTTAATTTCATATTTGTCACCAAATGACTTCCTAATAAAATTAACCCATACTGGGTCTATATCGTGTTCTGTAAAATTTACCCGATTCTCTATTCGTTGTAATTCTTCGTATAATTTCATTTGTCCTCTTTAAAAAAAATGGGATCTTTCGATCCCATAGTTATAATTATCTAAGTATTATTTTAACATTTAGATATTTAGCAACATGTTCGATTTTCATAATCGTTCTTCCACGTTTTCCTATCAACCTACCTTTTTTAGAGGTAGGTGATGATAGTGTAAATATATTAGTTGCGATATGCCATTTTAATTCATAGTCTTTCTTATCTAGACCTGTTATAAAGCCAATAGCTTCAAATAACACATATCTTTTACTACTATATTTATCACAAGATGTTGATGGATAACGTATAACCATACCCCAATTTGATCTTGGCGCGTACATCTGTATACTGTCATCGCCGCATTTTTCTAAAAACTCACCATGAGTCCAATTTTCTGTATACGATAACACTTGATTTGCATGATCAACATCATAACTGGCTGTTCCACACATATATCCAACTTGTAGATCCTCAAATGTTGTAAATACAAATTTGGCTGAATAATAGACACACGTTTCCAACTTTTTCTTAAGTTGTTCTCTAAACCCCAATAGTTCATCATTAAAATGTTTGGAGTTTGCCTTACATATAGGTATTGTATATGTAGGTATTTTCGTTGGTATTAAATCATAACCGTATAATACGGTTATTGATCCAATTTTCACATTATTGAACATATTATCATCGCTAATGTCCAATTTTTTTTCATACGAAAAGGTACCATATACTGTACCATCTTCTAATGTTAATTCTACTTCTTGTCGCATATTTCCTCCAATATAAATATTATATCATACCATATTGTATGATAAACACATTAACTATTACTATAATATATAATTGAAAATGATTTCAACATATGTCGTCCATAATCAAAAAAAAAGAAAAGAGGGGATCAACCTCTTTTCTTAATGATATACAACCCTATCGCAAACGCAGATAGGGTTGTATATATTTACTCAAGAGTTGCTTTTAGGATAGCAACTCCAGCAATCATGGTAGTCAGCCATGTTTACGTGTTCTGACGGATTGATTACCGCTGGTATTTCTACCAAGAGCCGCGACATGTTTCGACACACAATGTCCGCTCACTGCTCCTTCCTACCAGAGCTACAACTTTACAATGGAACACACAAATGTGTGTTGTTTCCTATAAGTAGCATTCTATGCTATGAACCGCCGGAAACACTTGCCAATGCACGATTCATTATTAAATAACTTATTATTATAATATATATTTATGATCATCAATATTACGATTTTACCTTATTGATAGATTACTAGGTAGGTTAACAGTCTTACAAAATGTTGATAAGCTAGACATTATAAGCATTGTTATATAATCATCATCTATCCTATGACCATGTACTTCTACTTCTACTAATATACCATCAGACATGGTTTTCACATCAAATATATCTATGTATGTAATAATGTCACCATCTTCATTAAAGTCGTTGATAGTAGAACAATCTTTTAATATACTAACAACATACTCCTTATCATAATCAGAACTTAATAACTCGTCATTAGATAACAATATATCGGTTTTCGCATCTTCACAATAACACATGCAAATTGATCTAATATATAACATATGTTCATATATAGTATCCATTAAAGCTCTAAACCTATCACCATAAGTGTTATAAATAACTTTACCAATAGCATACATATATACATAATCATCTCTAACAACATCCGATACAACAGATGGTTCTACTGATATATATCCATCCCTAGAACCTACACGTATATTATCAATATAATATTGCACATATTCACGCATATCGCCATTAAGCACAAGTGGTTTATTATAAATATCTTTTTCCATTTCAACAGACACTATAATAGTATCTGTTTTATAATTATACTCATTAGGTGAATAGAATGTTACATTATTTAACGTTATATCATATAATTTAAAAACATTAACAATAATCTCAACAAAATCAATATCAGTTAACATCCTTTCCATAAAAAACACCATATTATGTTTATATTTATTATATAACAGATCTTCCGAATCATCGGACCAGTAAGTATCAACGCTATAATTACGATCAACATCATCTTCGTTTTTCAATATATGGGTGTACCATATGTTGAAAATACTTAACAGATCTAATTTACGAGAATATGTGTTTTGATTTAAATTAGTCATAATTAACCTCCAAATATTTCTATTTAATAAAATGTGTACATATTATACAACATGATAATATGTACACATAATATAAGTTAACTATTAAATAATCCTTAATAAAATATATTTTATTTTCTTTTTTTTTAATTTATAACCATATGATATTTATGCCGGTACCATTTTGAACAGTGTTACTGATCCAAATATTATACGGTTCGATATGTCCAGAAGAGTTAGTTATATTTTTAACAATTTTAGTCCATGCAGTATTTGGTAAACCATTTACATTTGATGGTGGATCACTTTCACCCCAACTGACTGGATATGAATATATTATATATTCACCATTACCGTTTTGTGTCCAATTTTTTCCCCTACTAGTAGCAAACTCTTCATTAGCTAAACCTAACACCAATGTAGTAGCTTGTGCATCTGTCATGGTATTTACTGTTGCTGAATCGTTGGAATCTGTACCCCAATGACGCATGTGTCTAAAATAAATTGTAGTTGATCCATTAGCAGAAGTTGGGTGATCGTCAGTAATAGAAACTGACCATGTTTTATTATTGGTTAAACCTAATCCTGTGAAATCATGTGATAATGTGCCTACAGCTACAGAACCAACATCTGTTAATGATTGTGACATCACAACACCGGACCCACTTATAGACCAATTAACAGTTACATTATTAACGGTAGAGCCAATTTCTACAACATTAACATTGTTACTAACCGACACTATTGGAGCAACATAAAATAGCGAATATATTGCTAAACACGGATCAGCATAACCGCCAGCTTTACTAGGGTCCCATGGTTGTGTACATGAACCACCACTAGCACCATCTAAAATAGCCTCTACTTCTTCAGCAGTATATTTGCTTTTAAAACCTTTTACACCATTTTTCATAATATTCCCACTAACATATTTAATACTATGTTGTGATTTCCACCTTTTTTTCAAAAAAAAATAAAACCCATACTATTTCCGGAACACCTATTACATTTATGTAATATATACATATAATATATATAAATACTATAATACTAAACTATTATCACATATACATATATATTAAACTTGACACATCTTATATATTATGATAAAAATATTTATAACATTTTTAAGATATATGTTCTAATTAAACATATATTTGATTTTCTTTATAGTGGAGGTTAAAGTGATAAAATTTAAATACGGTACTACGAATAGTGGAAAATCTGCAGAAGTATTATTAAAATGGTGGAAAAATAAAGATTTTTTAAAAGTATGTTTATTAAAACCATCTATAGATTCTAGAAATGGTAAATATATTTATACTAGATTTGGCGATCAGAAAGTTGAATGTAACATGATTAACGAAAATGATGGTATTTATAACATATTACAAAGTATCGATGATGGTATACCAGCTAGACAATATGATTTAGTCATAATAGATGAAGCACAGTTTTTAACAAACGATCAACTTAATCAAATATATGAAATAAGCTCAAATGTAGATAGTATAACATTTTTACTATATGGTCTAAAAACAGATTTTAAAGGACAATTATTTTCAGGAACTAAACGTATATTTGAAATAGCTGATGAAATATCTGAAATCGGTCCTGTTAAATGTTGGTGCGGTGTTAATGCTAAACAAAATGCTAGAATAGATATTGATGGTAATATTATAACTGATGGTGATATTATATCCATAGGTTATAACTACATACCATTATGCAATAAACATTTTTATTTAAAAAATAGTGGTAAAACCACTAACTAATTAACCTATAACTTTTAAGGAGTCATATGACTATTTCTGAACTAAAAGACAAAACACTCGAAATGTTAGAAAATGATCACTTTATAATATCAGACATCAACACGGATGCGATATCGTTAAAAAGTGACACTTACACTCTAGACTATATCATCACAAATAAAATGAGTCGACTTAATATTACGAACATCGCTACGAAAAAGCATTTTACAGTATTAATGTTAGGATCATCAGAAGTAGATAGAAATATCGGTGATGCTATTATTAAATTAGCAGCAGTTACAAGCATTGTTACCGATTTTGAATAATCTCATTTTTAACCTATTTTTTTAATTATCATTTCTATAAACACCACTACTACTAACCAAACAACGCAATATATTATGTTTTACATATAACAAGAATATAAGCAATTGTGAGGTATATTTTGTCTACTAGACTTTTACATGGTTTAATAATGATTTCTTTACCTGTAGTTATTTTTATCTACAAGACAGTTTATTACATAGTTACCAATAAAAGTCGTTTTACAGGTGATATGAAAATGCAAATAAAACATTCGTTTCACGATATGTTAAGACTATTATTTTTAAATATATTATTAGTTGGAATTATCCATGTTGCAGGATTCTTAAACATATATAATTTGAAAACAATTAAAAAAAACAATACTATTATATTTTATAGTCCTGTATTTATAGAAATGTTTCTTTATAGTATATTACCAATATTAGGCGATCTAGCACTATCAGCTACAACACGTGTCAAATTCAATAAAATATTTATATGTATCGGAAAATTATTAAAAATAGGCTTATATGCTAAAGGTTTATTCAATAAAGAAACTAAAATAGAAATAAACGATACATGTGATAATGATAAGACCGATAAGAAAAAAATAATAACTAAACCATATGATGATATCTAAAATAAATAGGAGTATCCAATGAATAAACTACATAGTTTTATAATAAAACTAGATTTTAAAATGATGTTCATGAAATTAATATTTTCCATGTTTATATCAACAATAATGTTATTTTTATCAATATTTGAATTAACCAATGATAAATTAACATTATTTATTTTTTTCACAATACTGAATTATATATCAGTGGATGCAGTACTAAATATATTTAGTGCTAGCGTTACATCATTTTATGATAAAATAATAGGTGGTTTATACGAAATAGAAATAGGTTATCTTAGCAACTATGATATGGATGAAGCTAAAAAAGAAATTCTTAAATTTAAATTTATACGAGTTAAACAGTATTTTATAAAAAGTTTATTAAGTATGCAATTTTTACGAACCAGTAAATATGATAAAGAAATTGAAGTAGCTACTCTTAAAACCATAGCAATACAAACTGTGGAGTTATATGTTAATGATATGAAAAATGCAGGTTTGTCTGAAGATTTTATAAACATTTTCAATAAAGTACATGATAATAATACAAAAGATTTTATGAATGCGATTATTGAATCTATAAGAAATGATAAAATTACATGGAAACGCAGAGAGGTGTTATATGAATCTTTAATAAACTTGATGAAAAAAACTGTAGACGATTTTATATTAGCAATGAATGATTATAATAAAAAAAATAATTAACTAAAATTATTTTGAAAAAACTCACTCATATCAGCTGAAGTTTTTCTCCTTGCTAAAATAACATCTATATTAGATATATATGTATCGATATATTGTGTTACATTATTATTTAACACACAATTTCTATCAACAATCAATCCTTTCACAGTCACAGTTTTTTTAACATTATCTATTATAAAAGACACATAATCACCTTCTAACACTGTATCTAAAACACCATTAGTAATTCTATCATTATACTTAGCACCATTATTATCATCAAAATAAAAAACAAATCCATTGTTATCTTGATAAAATAAAGGTAAAAACATGCTATTTAAAAATAATAGAAAATTATTAACATTGTTTTTAATAGCGTATAATTCACTATCTGTCAATGTTATTAACATATCATTAGAAACTGTAAAAACAAATGATTTTACAACAACATCATTAATTTCGGTACTAGTATTATCATCAATTCTGGTATCAAAATTATCATCAATATTTTTTGACATATAAACTCCTTTTACAACCTATCTTTTACAACGCTAGATGGTTTGAATGATATCGATTTAGATTCTTTAATTTGAATCATTTCCCTTGTTCTAGGATTAATACCCTCACGTGCTGATCTAGTTGTCATTTTGAATGTTCCAAATTTAGGAAACGTTAACTTTCCTTCAGAAACAACAGTATCTACAATAACATCATGATATGCATCTAATACACGCCTCACTTCATTTCCAGTTAATTCTGTTTTTTCTTCTACTGCTTTAATAATTTCTTTAATTGTCATATCTCCTCCTAATAAAAAAATACGTTATTTTATAAATAACTATAATGAATATATGACATTGTAATGTATTTGTCAAGTTTTTTTTAAAAGCATATTATAACATCATAGTTGTTTTTAAAATAAAGGGCTCTTTCGAGCCCAAATTATTACCTATATGGCACCTGTAGAACCAAAACCACCACCTCTATCTGTCTTATCTGTAAACGATGTAACTGTTTTAAAATATATTTCATAAACTGGTTTTAATACAAGTTGTGCTATACGTTCATTTTCACTTATAGAAACTGGCTCAGATGTAGTGTTCATTAACAATATTTTAACATTATCTTTATAATAGGCATCTATAGTACCAGGTGTATTTAAAACAGTGATCCCTTTTTTATAAGCTAAACCACTTCTAGGCCTAACTTGTATTTCAAAACCTTTTGGTATAGACAGCTTGATACCAGTATCAAGAAGCACTCTTTCAAATGGTGGTATATATGTGTCGTCTGTAGCATATATGTCATAACCAGCAGAACCAACAGCACCCATAACAGGTGTTTTAACATTAGGATTATCTTTAACAATCTCCACCACACCAACATGTTTCGACCCACACCATTCTCTAAGTATACGATCATGTTTACCATAAAAATAATCTATTATATCACTACACGTTAATATAAGATCATCGCTATAATTTTCTAAATCACCAACATCCAAACTTATAGTAGGATGATTAATAGTAACATATTTTGTAAATTCTGTAATAAAAGTTAATTCATCTATTTTCATAAAAACTCCCAATATTATTCAATATTCCAATTTAACCACAATTTTTTTTATCATACAACAACTATCTTTAAAATAAGGTTATTAAAATATGTTTAATAACCTTATTACTAGATATATTTAACTACAAGCACTCCATCCACAATCTAGACATGTTTTACAACCACCTGTCATAGAAATATTTTTAGAAAAACATTCTGGACATTCAAATTTATTAACAATGTCATCACCATTCATTTTAATATTAACCGTTTCAGTAGGCATGATAATAGTATTATCAATACGCTTACCATCACACTTAACACCAATATGTTTATCTAAAAATTCTTTAAGTATTTCACCAATTTCATAATATATTGATGGAACATGCATACCTTTAGTTTCACCCAGTTCAGTTCTAGGCGGTCTAAAATATCCTGAATCAGGATTATTAGAATTGGTAGACATTAGATCGTCTATTAAATAGCATATATTTAATTCACGTCTAAAAGATGATGATAATAATTTAGACAATATTGTTAAATCAATATGCTTTCTACTATCTTTACTATTCATAAATATTTCAAATGGTCTAGTTATACCATTTTCACTAATACTATTTATTGTTACATATAAAGTATGTTTCAATAACCTAGTTTTAACAGCATATGTTATACCATTCAATTCTCTAGGTCTTTTCTTAGCTACATTATCAACATTTTTAATAACATCATCCGTTGTTTTAATCATAATAGCTCTTTCAATGCTTTTTTCTATCTTATCCATAAGTCTCCTATAAATAAATGAAACATATTGCCCCATATTAAACATTATAAGTAATCCAACCATAACGTATGTTAATACACTATGATTGGATCATCAATTTCATTATTTATACATATCGTATAAATTATATGCTGTCACAACTCTTCCTTTATATTCCACTTGATCACTAGCTTTATATATTTTACTAGAACCATCTTTAAACATAATCTTTATATTCATATTCATCATATCGTCATCTGTTATTAATACAGCAGATCTAACTTCAGGATTAAACCTAAATGTTGTCAGACCTTTCAAATTATTATCATATGCTTCCAAATATATATTTTTAAAATCCTCAAATTTCATATTAGTGGGACAGTTTATAGTCTTACTAATACTTGAATCAATAAATTCTTGAGCAGCAGCCTGAATAGCAATATGATCACTAGGTGATATATCTTGAGCAAATTTATGACTCATATTATATTCTTTAAGAAATTCATCATAATCCATGTTGGATTTTTCCCAAGCCATCATAAATGCATAATCCATAATTCGTTCAGTTTTACTTATACTAGTATCGTTTGCGTCAACAACATTTCTACTATATGCTGATGCAAACGGTGGTTCTATACCATTAGAAACATTATTACTAACCAAACTTATAGTCCCAGTAGGCGCTATTGATGTAGCATGTGAATATCTCAAACCATATGTATTGACCATATTTAATAACGTATCAACATTCATAATATGATCACCAAACCCACTACTCTTAATATTATCTATAAGATGAGTATAATATTTACTATTATTAAATTCTTCAATAAAATTATTCATATTATCAATTTTAAAAGATCCTGAAATCTTGGATAACTTAGCATTAGCAACTAAACTACCATATGCTAAAATCATACTTATATTTCTAGTCATTTCTATTGATTCAATACTGCCATAATCAATACCTAGTATATGGAACATAGATCCTAATCCAGTAAAACCTAAACCATGCCTTCGTTTACTAGTTATTTCAGCAATTTGTCCTGTTAATGCTAACCCATGTCGTTCAACCACCCTATCTAATAAAATATTAGCAAAAATAGTATCATTATAAAAATTAGCAAAATTAAAACTATCACCATCAATATACTTAACAAGGTTCATGGATCCCAATAAACAAGCACCATTAAATGGTAATATTTGCTCACCACACTGCATATTATTCAGCATAGTAACATTATTAGGATCACTATCATCTAATACAACATAAAAATTATGAACATCATCAACAGTACCATTATACACATTTCTAGTACCAACATACTCTATATCAACAACCAAATATTCGAACATGGTACCCATGTTTTGATAATCTACTCTAGATTTAACATTGTTCCTCCAACCATTTTTAATTTCAGTATAACTATCGGAACATTTACCAGAACAGAATGCTTTTTCTCTTTCGTCATATCTCACCCAGAAACTTTTACCACAATGCTCACAAGTACGTTCTATAAACGAAACATCCTCATCATCAACTCTAGTGACTTTAATATCATAATCATTGGGATTAAACTCGATATGAGACGTTTTATCAAAATTAATCTGTGACACATGGACGCTACTACCACGTTCTAAATCTTTAGCTTCAACATAACCACCATTACTCATTAAAATTTCATGATTACCTGTAACTATTATACTATCTCCAGAATTAAATAATATTTTATACACGCCAATATTTTCACCAGTTAATCTAGGCCTTCTCATTCTTTTAACAACTCTTCTGTTAAGATCATTATCATATGCATATACCATAACATCCTCACCTTTATCAGCAAGCTCTTTTATAGTAACAGCCCCTCTATTGACAACAGCAACTTTCGTATCCCCAACAACACATGGATTTGTAGCTCTAATATTTTCATAATTCTTTAGCAGATTATATTCATTTGCTCTATCTAAAAACAATACTCCAGGCTCAGCATAATCATAAGTAGAACGCATTATAATATCCCATAATTCTGTAATTCTAATAATATTAAAAACTTTTTTCTCATAAATAGTATTATGAGAACAATTACCATATTTTACTTCGATATGAGTTTTATCAAATACAAAATAATTATTATCTCTATGTTTAAGATCATATGGTAATTCACCTTTATTAATAACACTAACTCTACTTCTATGAACAGTATCTGTTGGTGATAATTTAACCCAAAACCACAATTCCCATAACTCATATTTTTTATCACCAGTTTTTTGGAATAATTTTAATTGGTTCATAAAATCATTAGTTATATTGACAGATAAATTGAATTGTTTCAGAACACCCTCTTTTTGTTTAGATGTAATAAAATCTACAATATCGGGATGATGTATATCCATAACTCCCATCTGAGCAGATCTTCTGCCACCAGCAGACATTATAGTTTTAGCCATAGTGTTAAATATTTCCATAAATGGTAATGGTCCACTAGTATCCGCACCAACACCAGCTACATAAGCACCTTTAGGCCTTATCGATGAAAAGTCATAACCGACACCATTTCCTCTTTGAAGACTTAAAGCAGCTTCTCTAGCAATACTCATTATACCATTCATAGAATCAGGTATTTGTTCCATAACAAGACAATTTATTAAACTAGCAATAGGTTTAGTGTCATCACCAGTATTGGATAATATTCTGCCAGCAGGTAAAAATCTGTTCTCATGCATCATATTGCGTAATTTTGATGCGATAACTATATCAAACTCATCAGTATTGTCAAACAATGTTCCGATAATCCTATCAAATGTATCAAATACTGTTTTATCTTTAACCGCTTTATATTTACTTCTCCATATTTCTTCAGATATATTTTGTTTAAAAAAATCACTATTATTTAATTCCACACTTTTCATTTGTTCATTGTTATTATCATTAATAATTTTTTTAATATTGGAAATTTCATACATTGTAAATTTGTTGTTTCCATATTTAAGACATTTGGATAATCTATATTTGCTTATATTAACCAGTTTTGATAATTTATCAATACTAATCTTTTTAGCTAAAATATAAAGTTTAATATCTCGAATTTCACGCCTTTTTAATCCACGAACTTTTTCTCTTACCATAATTAACTCCTATATTCATATAAAAACAATATTTATACTATATTAGTATAAATATTATGTCAAGTAAAAACATATTAATAGCTATAATATTAATATGTAAATATTAATTATCTTGAATTATAAAAAAAAACTTGACACATATTTTAAACATATGATATGTTTATAGTAATGATCATTATCCATATTTTTATATTGGATAATAATTTGAACCTAGTTTCTTTGGAAAGGTTTTTAATTAACATGTCTTCACCATAAAAGACATGGTATATGATAATAAACAGTTTTACTAGGTTAACTGTTCATATATAGTTGAGTAACAGAACCATGATGATTATCTTTTAAAATAATTGAATTGGTGTATACCCGTCCTGTTCTATATAATAGAAGGATATGTTGAATATGTGTTAGTTGACGATCATAAACTATCCGGTACTCCAAGGCAGAACCTGTGGTACTCTTAATTGGTATTTCTCATATCTCCTTATTTACTTTTTTTTTATTAAAAATTGTGAATAGGGGGATATTGTTACGTCTACATTCCATAATCACAAAAAAACTTTTAAACTAGCAATATGTATAAATTATATGTAAGAAGTTAACGACAGTTAACAATTTACATATGATTTACAATGAGTTTGATCTAGTTTATAAGAGTAGTGTAGGCTATTAGCCATCATAAAATGGCGTGATAGTCCGAAACGAATCGTTAAACGGTACTAGATATATATTTTATATAATTAAAAGCTATTTGAAACGTATATTAAATTTCCTTTTTAACAATTATATAAACTTAATTAGGATATAATAATGGCTAAGATATCACTTAAAAAAGAACAGACCATATTCAATGATAATATTAATAAAAGACAACATATGGCAACTATGGATTATTCCATATATTTTACAGATAAACCAACATTTGTTACATATTATCATCAAAATTTTAAACAATCGACAATAGAAAGCTCATTAGATTCTACAATTGGTTTATTAGGTAAAGATTCATCTATTAGATTTGATATAATTAATGATTTACCAATATATCAATTTCAAGGTATTGATAGTGTCAATGTTGAAGATACTGATTTTGGATCTGACACTTCTGTAGAAGGTAATGGTATAATAATACCACATTTAATAGATCCTTATCCAGAAGATTTTTTTACAATAAATTATGATAATGAACATCATTTATTCCAAGTCACTGATGTTAAATCAGATAAAATAACTGGTGCTAAATTTTACAGTATAAGCTTTATATTAGATCATAGAACAGTTGAAGAATTATTAGATAGAAAATCTACTAAAGAATTTACAGTAGATTATGATAATATAGGCACAGGACACAATCCAGTTATTGCTGAGAATGATAGGATTTTAATAGATAGTTTAGTAAATACTCATATGGATTTATTACTATTTGTAACAGATTACTTATATCATAAAGACTTAAATTATATATACTTTACAGATAGTAGTAATCGTAAGATATATGACCCAATGTTAAACATATTTACCAATAATAATAACATTTTAATTCCATTAAAAATAAAAGATATTTATAATGCTATTTACTTAGATAGAATAGATATCGGTAAAGAGGATCATAGATTATTTTATACCAAACTATATGATAAAACACTATATTGGGCAATAGAAAATAAAAATGGTTCTAATATACAATATGTTAACTTTATGAGTTTATTTAATACTAAAAAAAATAGATTAAATTGGGATCATGAAGATAATATGATTACATCATATTATGGTAACCTAGGCAGTAATCCATATGTCTTATATGACAGTGCTTTAATAAATAATATTCAGAATAATATATTATATGCTGATAATATACATATGTTTGAAGATTTTATTATTAAATATATAAATAATAATATTGATAAAAACAACATAATTGATGAATTAGAAATGTTAGAATTTGATGATGATTATAAAGGATTGTATAATATTATGATAATTATATATATTATAAAAAAAATATATAATAACATGTTATTATTATAGTAATAAATTAAAAAAAAAATAACACATATTTATTAATAAATATGTGTTATTTTAATATAAATATTATTTATATTTTATATTTATCGCAATATCTCTTTTAATGAAATTGGTGAAATATATAAAGTTGCCTTTTTTATCATATTCCCACTTCCCTTTTTCATTATCAGAATCTTCGTAATAAGTTTTCAACCCATTTTCATATCCCCACTTTTGCCAAGAACCATTGGACTTCTCATGGTGAGTTTTCAACCCATTTTCATATCCCCACTTCTTCCAATATCCATCAGAGCTTTCATAATAAGTTTTCAACCCATTTTCATATCCCCACTTTTCCCAATATCCGTCAGATTTACCATAATAAGTTTTCAACCCATTTTCATATCCCCACTTTTCCCAATGACCATCAGAGCTTTCATAATAAGTTTTCAACCCATTTTCATATCCCCACTTTTCCCAATATCCATCAGAATTTTTATAATAAGTTTTCAACCCATTTTCATATCCCCACTTTTGCCAATGACCATTAGAGCTTTCATAATAAGTTTTCAACCCATTTTCATATCCCCACTTTTCCCAATAACCATTAGAATTTTCATAATAAGTTTTCAACCCATTTTCATATCCCCACTTTTCCCAATAACCATTAGAATTTTCATAATAAGTTTTCAACCCATTTTCATATCCCCACTTTTGCCAAGAACCATTGGATTTCTCATGATGGGTTTTCAACCCATTTTCATATGCTATCTTCTTCCAAAACCCATCAGAGTTTTCATAATAAGTTTCCACCCCATTTTCATATCCCCACTTTTCCCAATATCCGTCAGATTTACCATAATAAGTTTTCAACCCATTTTCATATTCCAACAGTTCCCAAGAACCATCAGATTTACCATAATAAGTTTTCAACCCATTTTCATATTCCAACAGTTCCCAAGAACCATTAAAGTCTTCATATTGTATGCTTAATGTCAGTTTCATTTTTTCAACTAACCATTTTAGATTACTAAAATCATTGCTATCATACACTGTTATTTTTTTCACTTTTTCTAGATCTACTTTATCTAATCCACTTTGAAAATAGTCGTTTAAACCACTTCTACATGCATTTACTAATATCTCTGTTTTATTCATAATTTCTCCTTTATTATTTGTACTCTATATCTATATTAATATCTCTTTTAGTGAAATTGGTAAAATATATCAATTCACCATTTTCATCATACTCCCACTTTCTTTTTTCATTATCAGAATTTTCATAATATGTCATTAACCCGTTCTCATTATACCTCCACTTCTTCCAATAACCATCAGAGTCTTCGTGATAAGTTTTCAATCCATTCTCATTATACCTCCACTTCTTCCAAAAACCATTAGAGCTTTCATAATAAGTTTCTAACCCATTTTCATACTCCCACTTCTTCCAAAAACCATTAGAGTTTTCAAAATATGTTTTCAACCCATTTTCATACTCCCACTTTTCCCAAAAACCATTAGATTTTTCAAAATATGTTTTCAACCCATTTTCATACTCCCACTTCTTCCAATAACCAGTAGAGTCCTCAAAATAAGTTTCCAATCCATTTTCATCATACCTCAACTTCTTCCAATAACCAGTAGAGTCTTCAAAATATGTTTCTAACCCATTTTCATACTCCCACTTTTCCCAATAACCATTAGAATCTTCATAATAAGTTTCTAACCCATTTTCATACTCCCACTTTTCCCAAAAACCATTAGATTTTTCAAAATATGTTTTCAACCCATTTTCATACTCCGTCTTTTCCCAATAACCATTAGAGTCTTCATGATATGTTTCCAGTCCATTTTCATCATATTTTATCCTTTCCCAATAACCATTAGAGTCTTCATAATAAGTTTCTAACCCATTTTCATCATACTCCCACTTCTTCCAATACTTCTTAGAGCTTTCAAAATATGTCTTTAATCCATTATCGTATTTTATCCTTTTCCAATAATCATCAGGTTTTTTATATTGTATACTTAAT